>FLNY01000169.1_pt1 | contig 46465 bp, 14 predicted proteins | sample 1140381 | NCBI WGS metagenome assembly FLNY01 (sample SAMEA3878172, study PRJEB12797) | bioreactor metagenome | biome: Moose rumen | place: Sweden | collected 2011-10
ATAGACTGATGGTGTAGGGAGCAGTGCCCTTGCGAGCGACAACGTGTATGCGTCCGTTGCCTTCGTCGGCGCAACCTGTAGCATCGGTCTTGAAGACTTGTGCTGTAAGTTGTTCGGGTTGCTCTATTTGCATACCACTGAAGAATTTCTCGCAACCTGTTTCGGCACTACGACCTACGAGGAGAGCATAAGTACCTTGTGGCATGTCGGAGAGTCGACTGGTTGTGTAGCGAGCACCTTCGAGAGGCTTGTACCAATTGGCCATGTCGGAGCCAACACCCTGACGTGCACCAGCGTCGGTGCTTTCGCACTTCTCGTACCATTGGAATGTCGGATTGACAACGCCAGAGACCGTGGCTTGTATTTCGCCATCGCGCTTGCCATTGCAAGATGCATTGGTGGCAACGTAGGTCATTTCGATGTCTTCGGGTAACGAGTAGGTCTTTTCGACTTGGCAACCATTGGCATCGGTAACGGTAAGAGTGTAGTCGCCACCCTTAGAAACCTTTATGGAGTAGAAGTTGGCATTGGTTGGGTCCATAAAGTCGTCGTAGTTGACGCTGGTAACATCGGCACCACTCCAAATAAAGTTGTAGTGGGTTGTAGTATTGTTGCTTGCATCGACTTCGACAACGGGAGTGCCACCAGTGATGGCATCGGTCTTGTCGGAGACATCGACAGGATTGTAGACAGTTATTACACGGCTATAATCTTGGCAGTCGCGCTGCGTGGCATCTTCGTAGAGGTTGAACGCTATGCGGTCTTTGCTACCGACGAGATTACCAGCCTTTGTGGCTTGACAACCATCTTCATCGGTTACAACGATTGTGTAGGCACCCGGACGAAGATTTTTGATGTCTTTGTCGGAACTGGTGAATCCGTTAGGTCCTGTCCACTTGTATGTAAGAGCTTTGGTTTCATCGGCACCTTGGATGACAAGGCTTATCTCGCCATCGTTGGCAGCGTAGCAACGTTCGTCGACAATAGAAGGCATAATGGTTATGTCTCTGTTGTAGGTCATCTGGAAAGGTATCTCGATGTAAGAACCGACTTTCTTGTGGGCAGCGTTGTCGACAGTTGTCCAATCGGAAGAGTTGACAGTGCCATTGGCTCGGAGGTCGTAGATGCGGACGGCATAACGTCCTTCATCGAGACCAGAGACCATAGAAGCATTGCTATTGGTTGTCTGCTCGAGTTGGTAGAGGAATGTAGTAGCAGGGTCGGATGGGTCGGTGTAGACGTGGAACCACTTGTAGGTGACACCACCATTGAGTCCACTAACTTCAATGCTTGCCGAGCCATTCTTTTGACTTGCGCAGTCAGGATTGGTTTGCGAGAGCGTAGCAACAAGCTTATTGAGCGAGAAGGTTGTGGAGGCTGAGCAAGAAGAGCTTGAGGCCGAAGCATCGCGTACGGTTACGGTGTAGGTGTCGGCAGCAAGTAGACCGAGAGCATCGAGTTGTATGCGGACACCATCGGCAATGGCAGTTTCTCCGTTAGCAGCAACGGGGCTTTGCGTATCGATGTGCCACTTCTTGGCTGTACCAGTATTTTCACCCGCAAGAGTAACCTCGTAGATATAGTAGTTGACGTTGCTGACTGTCTGATAGGGGACACCTCCAGTTATGGAGACATCGGCTGTGCCAGCATAGTCGGATTCACTATGGTCATCCATTTCGTAGTCGCCCATGGCTATTTGAACCTTAGAGTATATGGGGACTTCGATTTCGTCGTTGGTGCCAGAGTAGCTACAGCCACGAGCGTCTATGACAGATATAGTATGATAGCCTGTCTTGAGACCTGTGAAGCGTTGGTCGCCTGTTTGGCTACTAACTGTTTCTCGACCATCGAGAGTAATGTCATAAGGTGCTGTGCCACCCTCGACACGTACGAGTACTTGACCATTGGCTACAGAAGCATCGCACGAACTTACTGTTACTGCCTCGAGACGTGTAATGTCGATTGCTTCGGGAGCTTCGATTTCGACAATTTGATCGGCCGTTGCATAGAGAGTACATGTGTTGCCTGCGGTGTAGCGAGAGTTGTCGCGAACAACAGGGACATAGAACCCAGCAGTAAGGTCGGTGTTGACAGCATTGACGAAAGTATGAGTAGCTGCTGACGCGTCGTGAGAGTCTGAGGATATGAAGGTTTCGGCATCAGACAACGTGTCGAAACGATAGAGCGAGTAGGAGAGACCTGAAGCTCCATTAGCGTTGATGGTTATGGAGCCATCGAAGCCATCAGGACACGTTACATCGGTCTTTGTAGTGGTAAAGTCGATGTGGCTTTGCGTAAATGTGAACTCTTCGGATATGGCTTCACAAGCAGAAGAAGCAGAGTTGCGGTCGACAACACGTAGGTGGTAGGTGCCTTCGGGAATGTTCTCGAAGACTGGCGAAGCGAGTACTGCACCACCTTGGTCGGTATAGGTATTATCGGCACGACGAACTATGTATTGTGCTTGCGTTTGATTGTCGCCAACGAGGTAGACTATGTAGCTACGATTGCCATCGACATCTCTGAGACCACCAGAAACGTTGAAGTTTATGCTACCAGTGTTAGCCTCGAAGCAATGCATATCGAGTGAAGTGAGGTCGGGCGTAACGGCAAGTTCTTCATCAGAATTAGAGATCTGTATGCTGGCTACACCTTCGTTACCATCGACATCGATAAAGGTGTTGATGGTTGTACCATTGGCATCGGTCAACGTGAGGTAGTAGATGTCGTTTTCGAGACCACGGAAGTAGTAGATGTCGGAGCCGTCGAGGTCGGTAAGTGTACTATTGGTGCGACCAGAGAGGACGAGCGTATAGGGTGCAACACCATTGAAAATGGTAACTGCTATTTGTCCATCGGCGCCACCATAGCAAGCATTATCTGTCTTGATGGCCTGCATGTAGAGACCTGCGTCGGAGAGACGGATAGAGACTTGTTTGGTTTCACAGTTATCGTCTTCGATAGTGGCGGTGTAGAGACCTGCAGGCAATCCGGTGATGTGGAACGAACCATTGTTCTTAATCTTACCACTTTCGATAGTACCGGCTTGACTTGCAAGCACAACGCCACCGTCAGAGGCTGTCCATGCAACTTTGTACTTATAGGAGAGTCCTTCGTAGGGGTGTCCGCCAGTAACATTAAGAACAATGTCGCCATCGGATGCACCACGAGTGGAGATAGGAGCTACGCTATAAGAATATTCGAGCGCAACGGGTTCGTCGAGAGTAACATCGACAGATGTCGTGCAACCAGCAGCATCGTTAATTTCAAAGTGATGGTTGCCAGAGGCTACGTTGTTGTTGAGGAGTATGTAGTAGCACTCGTCGGTGCGAGAAGTTGGTGTGCCATTAAGATTGATGTTGCGAACAACGTTAATGACTTCGGTGCGACGACGCGAACCACCATTGTCGGTATAGTAGAAGTAGCGTATGGTGTTGTCGAGAGCATCGACAGTCTCGTAGGGCGTACCGCCCATGACTTCGAGTAGTATGACACCATAGCTGCCATAGCACTTAGCAGACTGAGTAACCGTGTTGGCTTCGTTGCCCGAAGCAATGTTGGATACGAGGTCGTAGCCAGAGTCGGTTATTACACTGACGGTTAGTGGAGCGGTAGGACCTGAAACTTGGTCATAGGTCTTAGCAACGCGACAACCATAGACATTATCGGTAACGACAACAGTGTACTGACCAGCTGTAAGAGCTGTCTGGTCTTCTGCTCCATCGACAATGCCGTCTCCTGTGCCTGTCCATTCGTAGGTATAGCTACCTGAGCCATTGACAACAGAGAGGTCGATAGCACCATCGGCTGCACCATAGCAAGAGACTTTGCTGGTGGAAGCTACGACGTCGAACTCACGAGCTGCGGGCACGTTGATATTGTCGATGGTGAATGTGCATTCATTTTCGACATCGGTAATAACAACTTTATAGTAGTTATCGATGTCTTCTTGATGTTGGAGCTTGACTTGGTGAGCACCATTGCGGTTGCTTGTACCAATGCCAGTCCATTCGTAGGTGAAGTTGCCAGAGCCATCGACTGGGTTGATAATGATTTCGCCATCGGCAATGCCTGCACAAGTTTGAGCAACGACTTCGTAGGTTGCGGTCATCTTCTTGGCAACTGTTACGTTCATAGTAACAGCGCAAGCGTCGGCACGAGACATATAGACTGTGTAAGTGCCAGCAACTAGGTTGCGAGCATCGGTCTTACCAAGAGTAGCTTCGTTGGCGAAGTCGGCATGCAGACCTTCGGGACCGCGCCACGAGATGTCGTAGATCGGATCACCATTCTCATCGATGTTGCTATACGGAGTGTCGGTGCCAGCAATCTTGATGATGGCACGCGAAGGTGTAGACTCTTTGCAATTGAGACCTTCGAGGAGCTCAACTTCAAAGGCATAGGGTGCTGTAATGTTGAAGATGGACTTACCTTCAACACCATCGATGTCGGTAAATGTGGAGGCTTGACAACCATTGGCATCGGTAACTGTAAGGAGGTAGCTACCTTCGGGAAGATCACTTATAGAGTTGGTGGACGAGGAAAGGACCTCGCCAGTGCTGGAAGTCCACTGATAGGTGTAAGGTGCTACACCACCGCGAACCGTCACGGCAAGCTGTCCATCTTCGTTGCCAGAACACGTTACGTTGGTGTGTAGCGTTTCGTAGACAACGAGTTTGGCAGGTTCAACAAGCGTAACACCACTATTCATGACGGACATGCAACTGGTTTCATTGTCTTCGACTACGAGTAGGTATGTGCCACCGAGCAAACCTGTAGCGTCTTCACTTGTGGAGAATGCGTTAGCCTGACCAAATGACTTTGCTTCGTCAATTGTGATAGTATTGATGGGCTTGGCAAGGTTGTCAACAAGTTCATCGACATCGACCCACCAATAGTTGTAGTTGCCAGAGCCACCAGTTACAGTTGCATCTATACGACCTGTGCGGACACCATTGCAGAGAACAGCAACTGGCTCGTAGGTAACAACGATTGGGTCATGTTCGATAACATCGACAGTCTTGGTGACGGAGCAACCGTGGTCATCGGTTACGGTGTAGGTGTAGGAGCCGGGTTGCGTATTGCCAAGGCGGAAAGAACTTGTGGGGTCGGTAGTGCCGTTGTGCGTACCTGCAGAGAATGATTCTTTGCTACCATTGGCGGCATAGGTCATTGTGTAGAGGTTGCCAGCAGCAAGAGTGCCACCAGAAATTGTAAACTCGACTTCACCACCTTCGCCACTACACTTGGTCTTGCCAGCCTGAGCTATGTTGAATATGAGCTGTGTTGGCTCAACTATATCGATGGCAGAGCTTGAAAGTTGTGCGCCTGTGGCATCGGTAACGCGAATGACATATTGCCCCTTGGCACGATTGAAAGTAAGGAGTGAACCACCAGGGAAGTTGTGACGTTCGAGAGCTTCGTTGATGTAGATGTCGTAGGGAGCTGTGCCATTGGTTATGAGGACAGTTAGTTCACCTTCTTCGCCGTAGCAATTAGCATCGGTGTGGTCGAAGATGACATCGAGAGCGGATCCATCGGTAACGGGGATGTCGGTAAAGAGACGCTGACAGTCATTGGCGTCTGTGATGAGGATTGCGTAGACAGCCTTAGCAAGACCATTGACGATACGATCAGCGACGTTGCTATTGAGAGCCGAAACGGCAGACAGAGCATCGGAGTAGGACATGTCGTCGGTCTTGGCAGCAAGAGCTGTTGTAAAGGCATCGTCTTGTTTGTAGAAGCGGACCTGATAGCTTGGCGTGCCACCCGAAACGTTGGTGAGGGTTATCTTGCCGTTGCTACCACCAAAGACATTGATGTCCGTTACTTCCCAAGAAGCTTCTATTTGTGTGGGTTCTGATATTTCGACATCAACAGTGGTTTCGCAACCATTAGCATCGGTAATCATCACGACACGCTTGCCAGCCATGCCGTCGAAACCATTGTTGGACGCGAAGTCGGTAGTGATGTCGGAGACTGTATAGCTTGCCTTGTCGACGTCGACAAAGAGGTCGGCCGAAGAGTATTCGCGAATGATGTCGTTGCCGTCAGCGTCTTGCCCAGTTACAACATAGCGAGAGAATTCGTGGTCGGCATCATATTTCTGTCCGACAAAAGCCCAACGGTATGCACCATAACCACCACGGACGTTGATATTGAAGTCGCCTTCGATGCCTTCGTAGCAACCATTGTCGGTATGCGCAGTGAGTCGAGCTGACAGTGGAGCTGAAGGACCATCGATAGTTATTTGCTTGCTTACAGTGCAACCCCATTGCTTATCGGTAACGGTAACGTTGTAGATACCCTTAGAGAGTGTGTTTTGCACATCGCTTGCAGATGGATTGAGACCAGAGCCTGTGCCACTCCAAGTGTAGCGATAGTCGCCAGAGCCGTTGACAACTGAGACTGTAATAGAACCATCTTGACGATCGTAACATGTTACAGGATTCTCTTCGTAAACGACAGCAAAGCCGTTGGCAGAGACGAGTTCGATGGGGTCGGAGACGAGAGTGCATTGTGTCTCGGTGCCATCGACGAAACGTGTCTGAGCATCGTAGGCTGTTATGCGATAGAAGCCTGGCTTGAGACCATTGCGTAAGTTAGGACCGCCACTTGTTACGAAGCCATTGGAATTGACGACACTGATGTCGGTAGCCCATGGTCCTTCGGCAGCTTCGGCATATTCCCACTTATAGTAGTAATTGCCAGAACCACCGCGGAATGTAACAGTTATCTTGCCGTCGTTGACGCCAGCACAAGTTGGATTTGTGCGACTGATGGCAGCTACTGAAAGTGGTTGAACAAGATTGATGTCACGAGTGATGGTGCAAGCACCTGCTTTTTCGAGAATCAAGCGGACGGTGCCACTATTGCCCTTGCCAAGACCTTCACCTGCATCGCCAAAGGTGAAAGCTGTGGTGCCTTCGTAGGTAGCGTCGGCAGACTTCCATGTAGCTTTGTAGCCATTAAGTCCATCGGTGAGAGCGTTGACAAGTTTACTGTCGTCGCCACCATAGTAGGTGCCAGCGAGCGAAGCATCGGAAGTGATGGCAAGAACAGCATTGTGTCCATCGCAGTCGACATCGCTCTTGATGGTGATGTAGTAGGAGTCTGGCTCGGTAAGGACAATGGCGTTACCTGTCTCGGCTTGGCAACCGTTGGCATCGGTTACGAGAAGCATGTACTCACCTGCTCCGAGAGCTGTCTGAAGGTTTGTGGTCGACGAAAGGACTTCGCCCGAAGTACGACGCCATTGATAAGAGTAGGGAGGCGTGCCACCAGAGACTTCGGCAACAATGCTACCATCCTCAACACCATTGCAAGAAGGATTCGTAGCATTGACTTGCATTGTGGCATAGTCGACACTGAGAACAGCCTCGGGTTCGAGGACATGGTAGGGACCAAATTCTGCGGAGCAAACGGCATTACCACCGAGCGTAGATGTTATGGTAAGACGATAGTAACCACCCTTTATTTGTGTGAGGTTTTGACTTGTAGAGGTTACATTGTTGTTGGCAGAGACATGAGCTGAAGAGAAGTCGGCAGTCCACGTGCCATTATCCCACGTACCATTAGAGTCCTCACTATACTCCCACTTGAAGGAGTAGGTGCCAGAACCTCCCACGGGAGTGAGAGTGAGCGAACCGTTCTGATTGCCACGGCAATAGACGTCGTGTATGGTGAGATTTTGAATGTCTATTGCATCGTAGCCTTCGATAGTTATTGATTCTTGTGCACGGCAACCATTTGCGTCTATGACGGTCATAATATAGGTGCCGGGATTGAGACCATCGCCCTCGGTGAGGCTACCAATGGTGCCTGTTATAAACGAACCATTAGATTCGCGGACAGACGTTGGCGAGACTGTATATTCGACGACCTCGGAGTAAACGCCACCAGAGATGGTGTAGGTGAAAGCACCATTCTTAGCACCAGCGCAGACTGGATGCCCATTGAGAATGGCAAGGTCGAGAGCGAGTGGTGCTGTAACATCGGTACGACTAATGACGTTGCCAGAGGCATCGGTGCCAGCGTAATAGGCTACTTGAATGTCGTCTTTGCGTTGTTCGGCACCAACGGCATCGACTACGCGAATGTCGTAGACACCAGTAGACAAACCACTTATCTTATATGTGCTGTTGCCATAATATTCTTGCTCGATAACGATGTCGTCGAGATAGATTGTGTATGGCTTGACACCATTAGAAACAAGGATTGATATGGAACCAGTGCTTTCGCCATAGCACTTGATGTGCTCAACGAGTTGTGGGTCGACATCGAGATTTAGGGCTCCATTGTCGTCGACGTACATAGGTATGACCTCGCTTTCGCAACCATTGGCATCGATAACCTTGGCAGTATAGAAACCCTTGGAGAGACCTGTTCGGGTGTAGTTGTTGACGTTGCTATAGTACGATGCGTTAAAGCTTGCATAGGAGTTGAGAGCAAAATCGGTACAGCCATCGGGCTCGGTGCCATCTTGTGCGAAGGCACAATATGGAGCGCGACTATCCCATACAAGACGATAGGCAGGCGTGCCTCCTGAAATGTCGGTAATGGATATTTCACCTTCGCTACCACCTTCAGTCTTGACGTTGGTTATGCTATACTGAACTTCGATACGATCGGGCTGAGCGATTTCAACGGTTACGTTCTTTTCACAATCGTTGGCATCGCGAACAGTGATTAGATACTTACCTGCGGGCCACGTGTTGATGAGTTGCGTGCCATCGTAGTAGCTGATGGTTTGGGCGACACCGTTGTTGGACATAAATTTCTGTCCGTTGGCGAGAGCTTCGTCCCACGTTTGGCTATTGTAACGATAGATGTAGTCAGCAATATCGCCACTGAAATCGACACCGGGCGTACCACCCGTTACGGTGAATGAAATTGTACCATTGGCATCCCCCTGACACTTGACGTCGGTATGCGATTCGGAGAGTGTAAGTTCGGCAGCAGGACCACCGATGGTGTACTCTTCGGTGACAGTGCAGAGGAGGTTACGGTCGGTAACAACTACACGATAAGTGCCAGCAGAGAGATGGCTTTGGACGCGTTGACCACTAACGATGCCATCGCCAGAGCCATCCCACTGGTAGCTATAGTTGCCAGAACCGCCACTAACAGCGAGGTCGATAAGACCATTCTGCTCTTCGAAGCACGTTACGTCGGAATAGACTGCTGCTACGTTGAAAGCATAATTTTGGTCGATGGTTATCTTGTAGTAAACTTTGTTGTCTTTCTTGACGATGTTGGCATTATCGGTACTGACGTAGAAGCCTTCTTCGTCGGCATCGGCAGAGAAATTGTCGAGCGACTGCGAAGGATAATAGCAAATTGTGCTGCCACTACCTGTAGCTTCGTAGTACCACTTGTCGTCTGAAGCTACAATGGTGATATTGTTGTAGCTATTGTGTTGTTTGTTGTCGCGGATTCTGACGTAGTAGTTGCCAGCGGCAAGACTGCTACGTGAACTTACACTCTGAGCGATGTCGGCCCACTCGTAGGTGAAGTCGCCAGAGCCACCTGAAACGTTGAGCGACACAGAGCCTGTGTTCTGACCATAGCAAGCTGCGTTGGCGAGTTCGGAGACTGCAAAGCTAATGGGACGAACAAGTTGTATGGTCTGAGTGGCAGGGCAGTTGCGAGCATCACCATTGACCATAGTAACGTTGACAGTGTATTCTCCACTGACAAGACCACGTCGTAGGTTGGGCAAACTATTGTTGTCGTATTCAGAGCCGTCGACATCGATGTCGGAATTGTTGACGAGAGCACCACTCCAACGAATTTCGAGAGTGCGATCTTGCCACTTACCATCTTTGTAGTAGCGGACATCGAGGAGGTTGTTGTCTTTATCCCACTTATGACTAAACTGCTTGGTGTCGGCATCGTAGGCGACAGTGGCGTCGAGAGCACGTTGGAGGTCGGAGTCGAGGAACTTAATTGTAAGGATTCCGTTCTGACCATCGCAGTCGACATCGGAGAGGACTGAAAGTGCGAAGTCGGTAGATACGGGGTCGGAGACGACAACGGCAGCTTCGTTTTCGGCACCTGCAGCATCGACTACGTGTACCTTATAGGAGCCAGCTGCAACATTGGTGAGACGATCGGAAGTAGCACGAGCGACTTCGACATAGTTACCACTGTCGTCGGCTTTATACCACTGATACTTGTAGGGCAAATTGCCACCCGATACGGTTGCGGTAAGCGTGGCATCGCTATTGCCAATGCACGAAAGTTCGGTTGCTGAGGCTTCGACCTTGAGACCTGTGTAGCCAAAGAATGTTATGGCAGATGTGCTGGCAGCACAAGCACTGGTGGTGTTGTCGGAGTAGACAACGCCATAGTATGACTTAGCTTCGAGACCACTGAAGACTGGTGAGGTCTGACGATATGTGGTAGAGAGAGCACTAAGGTCGGTCGTGGCAAAATTGAACGCTTCGGATGTGCCATCGGAGAACGTAACCATCTGACCATCTTCGAAGAGGGCATAGTAGTAGTTTTCGCCAGTGCCACCAGAAGCTACGAGAGTTACACCACCACCATTGGTTGTGTAGTCGATGGCGATTTGATCTGTGTAGGTGGCTTTGAGAGGATCGAGAATGGTAATGGTTTGTGCTGCGGGGGCGCAAGAAGGATGTTCGGTATAAACTACAGTGAGCGAGAGAGAGCCACCATTAGCAAGATTGGAGACTGAACCGACTTTATAGAAAGTGTTTCCATCGATAGCCTCGGTTGTTATGTTTGCAGCTGCAAACTTGTCGAAATTATAGCTACTATTCTTGATTGCAGCGGTGCCACCCCACTGGAAAGAATAGTTGTCTATGTTAGACTTGTAGTGTTCGACGAATTCATCGCCAGAGAAATAGACATCGACAGTACGATTGTCGGCATCGCAAGGATTGCTTGTCTGCAAAGTGTAGACAATTTCAGGGTCTTGTGCGATGACGATAGCATTGTCACCTGTAGTCTCGTAAGATGGATTGACATCGGAGTAGCAACTTGTGTTGTTGCGGTCGTAGACGCGAACACGATAGACGCCTTCGGTGAAGCCTTCGAAAGTAGTTCCACTTGCATTGGTACGTATGACAGGTTCTTCGCCAGAGCCGGCCTTACGATACCAGTCGTAGCCGAAGTTGTCGACACCTGTGCTTGCTACGTTGAGAGTAACGGTACCATCGGCATTGCCGTAGCAAGTTGCATCGGCAAGATAAGCAAGCGAAGCATCTATCTTCTTACCCTCGGCAAGGACGATGTCTGCAGAATAGAGGATGCCTGCGTCAGTATTTGAGTTGAGGGCAGAAAGCTGGTCATCGACAACAGTTATTGTATATGTACCAGCATCGAGGATTTGGCTACCAGAAGTAAAGGTTGCTGTGGTGGTAGTTGTACTGGTGGAACCTACAACACCTGTCAGAACGTTGTTGGTAGAGCCTGTACTGAAGAGGACATTCTGAGTTGTCTTGTCGGTAACTGTGAATTTAAGAGTATGGTTGGCAACGTGACTTACGATGACTTCGAGTTTGGCATCATCGATGGTCTCGCAACTCTTGCCGCTATTGTTGGCAGTGGTCTGGATATAAGAACCTACTTCGACGGATGTGCGGCAAGAAGTAGAATTGCTTACGGGGTTAGCATCGATAATTTCGATGTCGTAGACACCTGCAGCAAGACCTGTAAGTGTATAGTACTTAGAGCTTTGTGGGTCAGGAGACTTAACAACAGATTCACCAGTATTGCGGTTGGTTAGGCGGAAGGTATACTGATAGTTACCATTGTCGAGAGGAAGACCTCCAGACACTTCAAGAACTATGTAACCTTGGTCTGAGCCAGTGACGAGGTTGCCAAGTTCGAAGTTAACTGCCTTTGCTTCGATTGCATCGGTCTTGATAATCTCAACCTCAGTGTCTATTTCGCAACCTGTGTTGTCGGTAACGACAACAACATAATTGCCAGCAGGAACATTGTTGAAAGTATAGAGGTCGCCCTCAACAATTCCTGAGTGAGTGAATGCGGCAGAAGATGTAGAACCAGCAATCTTGACTTCGGCAGTATATGGCTCGGTGCCACCAGATGGACGGACAGAGATGGTGCCGACAGTGGCATCGCCAGAGCAACTGTTGATGTTAGTAGATGAGACAATAGCTTGCGTGCCGAGAGAAGGCAGATAAATGACCTTGGAGTGTTGGCAGATGTTGTCGGAACCAATGACATTGTCTTTGATGTTGACTGTTACCTTATACCAACCAGCAGGACCAGTTACTTTATAAGGTTGGGTCTTAGGATTGACTACGGAAGAAGGCAGTGCGCCAAAAGAGGCATCTGTGGGTTCAACATCCTCTGTACCGTCAACATATTGCCACGTATATGTATAGCTATAAGTGCGCTTGTCGTCGGTCGCAGTGAGGTCGTTGAATTTGTTTTCGTAGTCGGAGTATGAAGGAGAAGCCGTAACAACGATAGAACCATCGGTAGCGTTGCCACAAGTAACTGGCGTAACGACTTCGGAGATACCTATTGTAGAAGGCAAGAAGATGCTCTTGGTCACTTGGCATGCGTTAGCGTCGTTCTTTACGATGGTGAGTGTATACCAGCCACCAGCAGGGAGGGCCTTGGTGGACATGGTTGTTTTGGAGAAGAAGTCGGAAACGACTGTGCTTGCAGAATCAGCGAGCCAATTGAAAGAATAGTCGTCGGGATCGGCAGCAAAGTTTAGGACCTTAATAACGCGGTCGGTAGCACAATAGTCGACTTCGGGGTCGGTAGCAGACTCGTTAGCCTTGCTAATTGCACGCAAATCGAAGATGATGGGTGCAATGCCAACGACATCGACAGTCTCAGTGAAAGCGCAATCGTCGAGTTCGATATGGAGTGTGTAGGTTGCAACGATTGGCTCGTTATTCTCATTGAGGAGAGTGTTGAGTACGGCTGATTGCAAGTAGTAGATGTCGGCACGACGATTTACTGCCTTGTCATCGCCTGTCAGTTCGCGACGGAATCCATTGGGACCTGTCCAATAAATATTAGCATTGGCGATTTCGGATGTCGAGAAACCCTTGAGTTGGACTTCTGGGCGGACAGTGTTGCCACTACCAGCACAAAGTTCGACGGTCTGTCGCATATTGATGAAATCGACGTCATAGTCGTAGGCGAGTGTGGTCTCGGCAGAGAGCGCACAAGCACCTTCGGAGCGTCCTGCGTCAGTAACAGTAATGCGATAGTCACCAGGAGCAAGGTCGCTAATGCTTGAGGTTGTGGCGGTCAGAGCCGAGAAGTCGGCAGCATCAACGGCCTTATATTCCCAAGCATAAGATAGAGTACCGAGAGCATTGGTTATCTTGGCATCGATATAACCCTTGTCGCCAGTAGCACAAATTGGGTTGACAGGTTCGAGAGCGACTGCCAACTGAGTGAGAGTGAAAGTTGACGTAATCTTACAAGCTGCTGTATTTTCCCACGTAGGATAGTCTACAGAGTTGTAGTCGTGAACTTCGAGTGTATAGGTGTCGGCAGAGAGGTCCGATACGAATATGCCGTAAGAGCCATTCGTTGTGTTGTCGTTACCTTGCGCGACGATATTCTTAGCGGAGTCATAGAGATTCCAGACGTAGTGAGCCTTGCCATTACGGAGGGCACCATCTGTAATAGTCACGGAGTAGCTGCCAGAACCTTCTTCGCAAAGATTGTATTTCTCGTCGTTGAAAGCCATGCCACCAAGAGATGGCAAGAATGCAGTTACGCTATGCGAACAGTTGAGAGCGACATTGTTTGGATCGTTGATGATTGCTGTTACCTTGTACCAACCTTCGGGACCAGTAACCATATAAGGAGTTGCAGCATCGATAACGGCGTTGTCGGGTAGAGTCGAGAACGTAGTCGGTGTTGTTGTCTCATCGGTGCTATTGTTATACTCCCAAGTGTAGGTATATGTGTAAGAATAGTCTTCGGTGACAGATGGGTCAGCAGAGTTGGAATAGCCACTACGTGGATAGACTGGGCGAGCCGTAACAGAGACGGAACCCGTCTGCGTATTGCATGCAACGGGGGTTATGTTATCGACGACGATGCCGACAGTTGAAGGCAAGAAGACACTGTGCGTTGTGGCACAAGCAACATTATCGGCGTTGCTGACAGTGAGTGTGTACCAACCACCTGCAACAGCAGAAGCAGTATATAGATCGGCTGAAGTGGTCGGGCTTGCTGGGAAGAATCCATTGCGAGTGTCGACACTATCGGCTTGCCATGTGAAGAGGTAGTTGATGCCATCGGAGAACTTGAAGCCATCGACTTTAATGATACGATCGTCGGCACAGAAGTCGACTACCGACTTATCAGCTGCTGAGACAGGGACAAGCGAGAAGTTGATTTGGTCGACACCACGAACAACGACATCTGTCGTGAAAGCACAACCACCGAACTCAACATTGAGAGTGTAGACAACATCGACAGCATTGCCATCGGCATCGAGCATGGTGGGCAAATAGACTTCATCGAGACGCCACGATTCACCAGAGGTGTGGGTGGCACCTGCTATGTTGTAGCGATTACCAAGACCCGTCCAGTAGAAAGTGGTGTTATTGTTGACATCGTCTTCGGAGAAACCGATGAGTTCGAGGAGCGGAGCATAGGGCTTACCTGCGCCTGCACACTTTTCTTCGGCATTGGCATCGAGTTCGACAAAATTGACTTTGTGAGTGTAGTCGAGGGATACTTCGGCTGAGAGGTTGCAGACATCACCGCCGAGAGACATGAGGCGTCCTCTATCGTAGACGGTAACCTTATAATCACCTGGTTGGAGATCGGATATGCGAGTAAGACCTGGTTCGGCAACAGTAATGCCATCGGCTTCGAGAGTGCGACTATAGTCTGCGACTTCGGTGCCATCGACCTCCCAAACGTAGGAGAGGGTTCCAGCCTGATTTGTATAGTTGACAGAAATAACGCCTTTGTCGCCCGACTCACAGACAGGTTGAGTTACAGTGAGTGATACTTCGGGTTGAGTGAGAATGATTTCGTCTGTGAACTTGTAGCAGGTGTTCTGCATTGAGGGCTCAGCATCGACAGAGTACCAGTCGTAGACATAGAGGACGTAGGAACCAGCAGGGAGACCACCTTCGCTGTCGGCAGAACCGCCAATGGTGTAGACAAAACCTTCGGTTGATTCGACATCGTTGAACGAGCCTGAACGGAATGACTTGTTACCACCATCTTTGTAGAGATACCACTCATAGTGGACATTATCTGAAGTATCTTTTGCACCGCCAGAGACGGTGAACTTTATTTCGCCCTTATTTTCTTCGCAGAGATTGCTCTCGACAATGATGTCGGGCATTGTGCTCTTGTCGATGATTTCTACTTGTGGTACATCGACAGAGACACCATTGGCATCGCGAACAGTAACGTCGTACTTACCTGCGAGAAGGTTGGCAATTGTGTAGGTTGCATTCTTATCTTCGGCAATGGCGGGCACAACTCCTTCGGTGTTGTGCTTGACACCGCCAACGTAGACGTCGTAGGGAGCTTGACCAGTTATGGTAAGAACAATCTGTCCCTTTTGGTCTTGGTAGCAAGGGTTGTCGACAACTTTATGATCTACTTGGAGCGCATTGCCATAGACTACGAAAGTGGTGTCGTAGTAGCAATGGAGGCTTGCAGTGTAGTTGTCGATTCGGAGGACAAAGTTCTTCTTATCGAGACGAGCTGTAGAGGGATAGGCAGAACCAGCTTCACGAACGGCAAGACCAATGACAGGGTTGTTATTTTCATCGGTACCAACTTGGTAGTCGTAGACACCTGTTGTAGAGCCATCGGTATACCACTTCCAATCATAGTTGGCAAGACCACGTTGTGGTGCTTCAATTTTAATAGAACCAGAGTTCTCACCATTATCGGCAATGATGACATCGGGACGAATGTAGATGTCGGTAGGCTGAGAGATGGTAACAATTTCGGTCTGAGCTGAGCAACCAGCACTTGTCATGTCGGCACCATTGTAGACGCGAATGAAGTAGCGACCAGCCTTGCCAGAAGTGAGAGTGAAAGTATGCTCGGTATGTCCGTCAGCATCGACAGATTCGGGAGCAGACGTGATGAGAGTTGTTATTTCATTGGTACGAGTTTGGGTATCGCCATTCTCATCGGTATATGTTTCAGTTTGTTCGGTAACGCGATAGAGGACATAGAAGTGAGTGTTTGTGCTACCGAAATCGGCAGAAGCAGAAATAGTGGCGACAGACTTGGTTGTCCTATCTTCGTCTTCAGTCTCGTTGTCAGGACAGTTGAAGTTGGTTGTAGAGACGATACGAGCAGAGATGCTTGGCTCGACAACTAATTCTTTTTCGCCCGAACAAGTGATTATATCGGGGTTTTGTCCATCGATGGTGTAGGTGGCAGCGTTGGTCCACTTGGCGATATACTTAACCTTGTAGGTTGACGAGGCTGTGAGGTCGTCGAGATTGATGCCAAAAGTCTTATTGACACCATCGGTTACAGTCTCCCAGTCGGAGACTTGTGTTTCATCGTCGACTCCGTTGACACGCCATACAGACAATTGGAATGCAGTTTGGTGGTGGCGTGGGTTATCGGCATTAGCGACGCTATTCCAACCACCCGAAATGCCTGCAGTAACAGTCTTGGCACAAGCATCGAAGACAGGGTCGGAGAGAGTGATGACACCGGGTGCATAGACACTTATGGTTGAGTTTACCTCACAATTTTTAGAGTCGGAAACACTGAGGTTGTACGTGCCAGCAGGCAGATTTTCGAAACGATAGGACTTGTCGGCAGAAGCGGCAATCTCTGCATCTGAGGCATCGGTAAGTTTATAGGTGTAGAGGTCGAGATTACCATAGTCGGCAATGTTGCCACCCTTCATATTAGTAACCTCGATAGCAGCCGTTCCGTCTTCGCACTCACCATCGCGAACAGCTACACGTTCGATACTGATGGCATCGGAAGGTTCTGTAACTGAGAAATCGAGCGAGTAGAGGCAAGATGGATAATTGGCATATTTGAACCATATGGTGTAATCGCCAGCCTTGAGAGATTCAGACACTTTTATGGTGCCGTTGCGGAGTATCTGACCATCGGCAGCAGTGGAGGTTGAACCAGCTTCGTAGGTCAGACGAGTGCTAAGACCAAGACTTGTAATGACATAGTCGGCTTCGGAAACGAAGTCGGAGACAGGACGCCAACCAGAAGCGTTGGCAGTAACGGCTACGCCATCTTGTTCGATGATGAAGTAGACATCGGGCGTAAACTTGGGATAAGAAGCTTTGCTTGTCGAGTTAGCGACAGATTCGGAGAAGGCTTCTTTTGCATCGAGATTAGCAAGAGCTATTTCGACTGTGCCGTCGGTCCCACCCTTACAACTTACAGGTTCTTGAGTGTAAGAAGCTGTGATGTCGGGGAGTGCAGTGACGGTAAACTCGACAGTGCGAGCACATGCTGTGTTGTCGCCAGAGTAGACAGTGGCGGAATAGATGCCAGGCTCGAGCCCAGAGATTGAGGCATCGGTGGTCGGGAACTCTTCGCCAGAACCATAAGCCCACTTAACTGAATAGCTTGTGGGAGCATCGGCGTAGCCTGTGAAGCTAATGGAAGCCGTGCCAAGACCTGTACCTGCGGAGCGTTCGGAAGAGGCTGTATAGCAGTCGTAGTTGTTGGTAACCTTGACTTCAAACTCTACGGGAGCAACTTCGGAAATTGTAAGTGGAGCGGACTTGTAGACACAACCAGTTTGATTATTGGTAACCTTGAGGATGTATCGACCAGCACCACCGACGTAGGAGAATGTCGTCTGTGCAGACTGATTATCTTTCTTGATGTTGGTTTCTGTGCTGTTGGCATCATACTCGTACCACATGTAGGAGTAGAGAGAAGAGCCAGCAGAAACTTCTTGCTCGACCGCGTTTTCGCCAGAAACGGCAGTGAGCTTGGTTAGGCGGATTGTACCATTTTCTTCACCAGTACATGCGTTATCGACCTTGAACTCCATACTCAGGTCGGGCTGAGTGATGGGGATGTATTTGGCGATTTCGGTTTCGCAAGAGTTGTCGGTTACGACGGTAAGCCCTGTAGGGATTGTACGTCCATAGAGGTCGGCACCATTTCTGTTGAGTACATAGAGAGTACCATCGACAGCAGTCATATATTTGATTGGCAAAGAAGCCTTGACGACCCACCCATCGGTTGGGATGGCCGTTTGGTAGACCTTATTGGTGACACCATTGGTTACCTTGGTGTAGATGGTAGCATCGTTGTAGACCCCATCAGCATCGGGAGTATTGGTAATCTCCATATCGTAGCTGATAGAGCTATTGGTAGCATGGTACATACGGAAAGAATAGTATCCGTAGTCTGATTGCTCAATATCTTGCTTGTTGAAAGACAAGCTTGGCGTGAGGAGGTCGAAACCATCGGCTGGGTTATTGACCCAGTTTTCAGCAAGACTACCATCGGCTTCAACTACATAGTTAGGACAATAGTAAATAGTGTCGGTGCGCTGGTAGCGGTGCTTAGGCGAGACATAGAACTGACGTTTGACACTACGTTGACAGAGACCATAAGAGTCATCGGCTTGGAAGACGTAGTTTATGGTGTAGATGCCCGGAGAGAGGTTTTCTGGGTTGAAGTAGAAAGTACCGTTTTCATCGTTAAGAGTGCCATCGGTGGCTACATTGGTATAAGTCTTAGCCTCGGTGGTGTTGGTGGCAGTAAAGTAGACATCATCGGTGGAAGTGGCACCAGTGATGGTGATAAGGTTGTTTTCTTCGTCGACAGTGTAGTCGTAGACTTCAACACCATTGACAGTAATGGTTTGGAGGTCGTAGCCTTCGTAAATTGGCAATTCGAAAGTAGCTGTACCATTGTCGACATCAGCGTTGTCGAAATTGCAATAGCCTTCTTGTGTTTGCGTGGTGGCGATGGCATCGAATTCGAGACCATAGTTGTTGCCAGAGGCTGAACCTTGCATAACGACCTCGAACCAACCACGACCGGGAACGTAGGTTGAACTCGTCAGCTGAGGGTGCTTTGTTTCAATCTTGTAACGACCAGCATCGGAAGTGCAGAAGACACGAGGTTCGTCGGACGATGAGTTGTTGGAAATGACGTTGAATTGTGGGTTAGAGAAGTTGTTGATGTAGATAACCTTGGAGACAACGTATTCACAATCGCCATTGGCAGGAGTGTACTTATAGTAGACGGTGAGTGGTAGACGGTCTACAGAACCGAGACCATTGACATAGGCATCGATATTGAGGTATGCGACTTGACCAGATTCGTCGGTTTCGGGCGTAAGGGCAGAACCCTTAAGTATACCATTGGACGAAGCATAAGAAGAAGCAAGTGTATCTGTCTCGCCAGCAACATTTTGGATAAGGAAACCATTAATGTTTGGAGATAGGGAGAAGACGCCATTACCGATGTTATCACCCTGCGCATGGAACTTAAGGTACTTGTTGTTGGTGAATACTGTTAGTCCGTCGACGGTAGAGCCTGTGTTGGTACAGATTTCTGTGTTAAGGTCGATGGTTACAGACAGACCATTGTCGAGGAAGAGACGACGGCTCCATGGAGTACCACAACCGACGGCGTAGAGGATGCGATAGTCGGTGTTTGGCTGGAGGGCAGTTGTATATATTGTGTGGTTAGATATGTATTGTTCGCCTGGGAAGTTTTCGGGCGTAATGGCGATGACACCATCTTCGCCGTCGACAGGGACAGCAGGTATGGTTCGCTCGTTATTATTCTCGTCCTTAATGACTTGGAGGTAGAAAGTGCCTGGAATCTCACCATCGATGGTCGTGGTGGGCCAGAAACTGAGCATGTTACCACGGTTGTAGATGTTCGGGTCGGTGTTACCATTGACATTCCAGCAGAGTTGGAGAGCTGGGATGGGGTCGTTGAGTAGTTCACCATCTTTGAACCATGTTTCTTGATTGCGCGAATCGGTTGCAGCAGCCTGTGTGGTTGGGAAGGCTGGAGTGCCAGAGGCGGTAGCTTCTTCACCATAGAAAATGGCGAAAGGATCTGACTGGCTAACGACGTAGGTTTCCCACTCTTTGGTAAGTGTGCAACCATTGTCGGCAACAAACTCCCAGACGAAGTGGTAGTGACCAACGCCTGCAGCACCTTTCTCGAACTCCCAAGTGAAGGTGGGCGTTGTAGAAGACCAATCGAAAGTTACACTGCCGATGCCGTTGTCATCGTATTCGACAATGGGTGCAGCGGTGGAAGTGGTGGTGTTGATTGTATAAGAGTTGTAGATGTTGTACTTACCCTCTTTACCATTTTCATCGGTCAGAGTGTAGGAACCGCTGTCGTTTTGCTTATAAACTTTGATGGTGCTGACACCAGCTATGCCTTCGTAGTCGTAGTTGTAGTCGTTGATGGCGTCAGAAGTGGGCATTTCGGCACCATTGACAGTTTCAGAGGCCTCGAGCTTACGACTTGGGTAGTTGATGAGGACACTGATTTTGGGTTCGTTGTGAGCACAATAGCTACGTTGCATATTGTGTTCGAGGTTGAACTTCTTGCGGATGTTGCGACTTGTGGATGCGTTGCACTGCTGATTGTTGGCACGACACTCTTGTCCGTTGTCGACATAGAGGCTGATGGTACCTTCGGTGCCATTGGCAAGTGCGGCAGGATTGAAGTAATAGTAGTATTTATTGGGATCATCGGTACGCTGTACTTTCTCGACGAAGTCGCCACCAGTGAAATAGTAATAGTAGTCGTTTATGCTCTCGTCGGTGTATTCGGTGAGAGCCATGGCACTCTTGTAGTAGAAGGCATTGTAGTGCGCAAGGAGGTTGGCATCGATGTCGACAAGAGAAACGATGCGAGCGGGATATGTGTTGCCATCGGCAGTCGAAACAGTCTCGGAGAACGAGAAGTAGGCATCCTCGGTTACAGTGACAGCTTCGGTTACAACATCATCGAGCGAGTTGATGGAGAGTTTGCTCGAAACGGTTACCTTGACACCAGCAGGAGCGTTGATGTTGGTGATGGTGCGAGTCTTCCAAGGAGCGGAGTAGGTGATGGAGTGCGAACCATCGGAGACAAGCGTTTCGCTATAAACATATTGTTGTCCGTTGATATAGCCTTCGGGCCAAGCGAGAGAAGCGTCGGAGTTGGAGGTATAGTTATAGCTCTTGCTTTCTTTCTTGGAATAGGGGACACGATCGACAGAGTTTGTAGCCTTTCCTGTAGTGATAATGGGTGTATTATCGGGATAGTATTGATACTGGTAGACGTAGGGTATGAGGAGACGACGAGTGTCATCGTCGGGACAGAGGTAATCCTCAGAGTAGCCACGCTGGAAACCAGAAGGAAGACCTTGAATCTCGAAGAAGATTTCGTCGAGGACAGGTTGGAAGAGGGTTACTTGCTTTTGAGTGTTGTAGGTACAGCCAGTAGTTCCGTCATGGTATTCGTACTCAACAGTGATGGGTATACCATTGCCATTGTAGCGGTACATGTTGAGTGGGCTAAACGTGTAGACATAGTCGAGACCATCGGATTCAGGATAGTCTGGTTCGACAATACCATTGACACGAAGCTGAGCGTAGCTATATTGGTTGTTGACACCAGCAGGCACACCACGAATGGTTATGGGGTCGTTAGTACAATAGCAATCGGCAGCATCGATAGAGACAAAGTTCTCGTACTTTTTATTAACAGTAAAGTCGCCTGTTATCTGGAATGTTTCGCAGAAGTCTTGAACGTAGAGAATCTTGTATTTGGCGGACTGATTAGAGCCATCGCCTTTGGTTTGGAAGTATTGTTGCCAATAGGCGAGGTCTTGACCAGTGGCTGATATGTCGATTTTGGAGAAGTCGATACCAGTTGGAGTGTAGATGCTGGGGTCGAATACGTAAGCACTGCTTATGTTTTTCTGAACAATGGGCAAGCGAACGGTGTTATCGACAGAGCTTTGGATATAGTATTTACCACCACCTGGGTAGAAATATGTGTTGAGGGCAACAGGGTCGTTGTCTTCGCAGAGAGACCAACGTGGGTCGTCAGCATCGATACGGAGACGAGTGTTGTTGGGTCGGATAATTACTTCGAGCTCGATGACATCGGACTTACAGTCGGTAAGTGAGTTGTCTTCAGCGACGACGTACCACATCTTGTGATAGTTGCCATTCTCATCGAGGTCGGCAGCTGTGATATTATTGGGTACTTGAGCAGGGAGGTCGGTATACTTATAGGCACGACTTGTATTGCTGCTGGAACCTGTGGTGAATGTGGAAGAAGCACCAGAGTTGGTGGACGGGTCGGACTCGTACCAGTGGTACTGGGTGTAGGCAGATGCTGAAGGTTGCTCGACATAGTATGTGGCTTCGGAGCCTTCGCAAACTATATTGTTACTACTTTGTGAGAACTCGGCATGAACGTCGTTTTGAGCGAGTTCGGGCTGTGGCTTTATCGTGAAAGTGATAGGACGGCTATCGCAGACGATGCTGGTGCCACTGAGTGTCTGAATGGTAACATGGTATGTACCGACAGACATGCGATACTCTTCGAGGTTTTGCTTGGTGAGAGTCCAAGTCCATGTCCAAGTGCCTTCGTTGTGAACGAGTTCTTTGACAGTGCCAGAGCCATCGTTGAGAGCAACGTCTTTGTTTTCGAGGACAGACTTAGTGCGAGTTACGTTGACACCACCATCACCAGCGATGAGGAGTTGGAAGTCGTAGCCTTCGACTTCGTCGTCGGGAGGAATGACATAGGTGATGTTGAGGGCATGGTCGATGTTGCGAAGTTCTGTTATACAGATGTCGCCTTCGATACCGTGAACATCGGGGTTATAGTCGATGTGGTTGGAAATGACTTTAGCATTAGCGGCAGGAGTGGACTCGCAACCATTGAGGTTCTTAACAGTAAAGTAGTATTCTCCTTCGGTTACACCATAGAAAGTTACAGTGTTGTCGCCCTGCTTAACTGCATGGTTGTCGGTGGTTTCGCCACCAATGGGTTTAAGGATGAAGTCGCCAGTCTTGGAGCCAACATTAATGGTTACGACAGCACCCTCGTCGCCACAGTAGTAATAGTTGGGGTCGTCAATCTTGGGCGAAGTGGGCACACCCTCCATGATGATGGATCCAATGGTGGTCTCGCAAGAGCCTTCGCCAAGAGAATATGGTACGGCAGTTACGAAAAGGGTTACTCGGTCTTCACTTTCGGGAGTGAAGTTTTCATCGAGAGTTAATATAGAAGTGTTGTTACCACGAACACCAGCACTACGATATATACGTTCGTTGGTCTCGGTGAGAGAGTAGACCTTGTAGAGTACTTCGGGGTCGGTGGTGAGACCTGCATCGGTGCCATCGATATATATTTTGTAGGAACAAGGGTCGGCAGCGAGGTGCTCAGCAACGACTTGAAGACCAGACTGAGGAGCCGACTTATAGATAGTTACAGAGCCAACGGGTTGAGCAACGCAACCGCCACGACTTGCACCAGAGACTGTATAGACACCAGTTTCGTAGACAGTGAAAGGATAGCTTGCACCTTCGACCTCGGTGCCATCTTTATAGAGAGTATAGGTGGCATTGGGGTTTTCGTTTTTAACACGAATGGTGTAGCCAGTCTGATTGTCGGCACACTGTGCACCCGTCTGAGCGAGTGTTACATCGGGTGCTTCGTCGGTGTCGATGGTGAAATTGCCAGAGACTTCTTCGCAAGACACATTAGAATTAACAGTATATATACCAGGTATTGTTTGTGGAGTGAAGTAGTATCCAGTACTGTAATCTTGGAGGGCGGTATATTCGTCTGCCTTATCGGTGCTTCCATCGGTATTCTTGCGATAGAGGGTATAGGTAACACCAGCTGTTACACCGTCGACACCAAAGGTGTGTTGCTCACCATAGCAGAGAATGGAAGAAGTGGAGGTGGAACCCTTGAGGGTCATGGTACGTGCTTGACCTTGGGTAACGATGAGCTGACCACTGATTTGCTTGTCGTTGGTGCAACCTTCGCGAAGGGCACGGACAACATAGGTGCCTTCGGGGAGGTTGGTAAGGGTTATGTAGGTTGAAGAAGAGTTGTCGGCAGAAGCTGTAACGGAGTAGCCACTCATGGCTTTGCCAGTCTGGCTGTCGTAGAGAGAATAGGTTACTCGAGCTTCGGGGTTTTGGATATATAGTTTTGTGCCAGCGATGTCGGTTACGCAGTAGCCAGCAGTAGGAATCTTGGTGAGTGTGTTATATTCCTTGACGATGAAAGTGCCACTGAGTATGAACTCGCTGCTACTGTTGTCGCAACCTTCCATTTTGGCCTTGACATAGTAGACGCCCTCTTCGGAGACATAGAAACTTGGGGCGGAAGTGGAAGTTACGGGACCGAGTGTTTCGATGAGAACATCGTCGGTCTCATCTCCTTGGGCACGGCGATAGACTTCGTAGGTGGCACCGATTTGAGCACCAGTGAGTTGGAAGTGGCTACCAGGGTCGCCGATACAACCAGTGGTGTTTAGAGTTTGGTCGATACGGATGGTCTTATCGATTTCGACTTCGTTGACGACGATGGAGGCAAGAGAACCGACAAGATTGCCATTGCCACAATCGGCATAGAACTCGTAGGTACCGGCACTTGTTGGCGTAAGCTTAGCGGTGGTGCCACTGACAGTGAGTTGCTGATTGGTGGTTCCGTTGTTATAGTAGTAGGTGTAGCCAGACTGAATGCCAGAGATGGTGATTTCGGTGCCAGCACAGATTGGACCTACTGGAGTTAGAGTGAGATTGGCTGGTTTTTCGCCGACTTCGACTTGACCGTCCATGATGACGAAGCAACTGTTGGCCATGGTTGCGTCTTTGAACTTGGCGCGAATGGTGTAGTAGCCTGCTGGAGCTTCGGAGATGGAGAAAGTGAGAGCACCACCAGTGCCGTCCTTTGTCATATTGTTGTAAGGAGTGGCGTTGCCAGTCTCGGTGGTAGAGTAGAAGACGTAGTAGGTTACGTTTTCATCGCTCTGGCTCATGGAGATGTCGAAATCGGTGCCACCACAGAGTCCTGTAGGCTGGCTTATCTTGTAGCTATTGGGGACAGTAACTGTGTTGGACTGGAGGTCGCCACACTTGCTGGTGGCCTTAACATAATAAACGTTGTTAGAATTGGTTTCGCCACTACTTGGCTTAGCGATTGTCCATACGTTGCCGTTACGCGTAACACCGTCGGAAGTGCCGAGCGCACCTGCTTTACCTTTCTGATAGAGGTTGTAGGTGAGATTGCCGTTGGTGGAGACGCCTTCGAGCTTAATATTCCAATGGTCGTTGTCTTCGCCACATTCTACGGAGAGGGTGAGTGTAGCGTCGAGAGTAACGACAGTCATGACACCGGGAACGTCGTAGGGGTCGCAGTTGGGTTTGAAAGCTTTGATGGTATACTCGCCAGATTCGGAGAGACCAGCGAGAGGGATGACGGCATGATTATAGTCTTTGTTACCAACAACGGAATAAGTAGTAGGCGAAGTTACTTCAACACCGTCCTTGTAGAGTTTATAGGTTACATTGTATTCCGCCCATTCTATATCGAGGACCTCATCGTCAACTTCGTCGGCACAAACTATCTTGTTGATATTGGTAAGGTCAGAGTAGCCCTGGATAATAAATTGGTCGCCCCCCTGAACATAGTCGAAAGTGTAATGAACAGTATTACCACACTTACCGACAACACGATATTGGTCGTCTTTTACTGGTTCGTTGATGTAGAAGCGGACAGCAGTTTGAGTAGAAGTAGCCCAATAGCTACTAACATCGCTATTAGTAACAGCATTGACGTTGAAAGGTTGGTCGACCCAAACGCCATTTTCAAATTTTTGGAGGAAATATTGCACACCAGCTTCTACATTAAACTGCATATAAGCATAATCGCCGACACAGTCGTGACTGTTGTCGGTGTCGAGAATAAGATCCCAATCGTTAGGACATTTGTTGGGACACTCTTGCCACCCCTCGACAACTTTTAGCAAGTCGGGTATTGTTCCATTAGGATCGAGATCTTCAAGACCTTGAATAGAGTAGACCTCTTTAGAGGTGAATATGTTGGTATATTCGGTAGAAGAAACGTAGAAATATATATATGGCACACTAGCAACGTAATCTATCCAATAGACACGTGCAGCTTTTGGAGTATCTGAAGTTGTGGTTTGGTGCGAATTATCAGTCCATGTATATATGTCAGTATAAGTTTGCACATTCCCTTTATTTATGGTGTAGGTCGTACCATTGACACCTGTAAATTTGATTGGACCTGTGGGTATAAGATAAGAGCCATCATATTGTTCAAGGTAAAAACGAAGAGAATAGGCTGTTGGAGTACCACCAGTAGACGACGTTACAGTGGCATGCATAAAGACCTTGACACATTGCTCATCTTCAGTGTCAGAACACCACATGCCAGCAGAGCCAGCTGACATATTGACAGTGTTGGGGAAATCGGGGGCTATCTTGTTGAAACCAGAGATGGTGGTCTCATTGTAGAGAGAGACACGAAGTGAGGTACTACCAGACCCCTCTTCGAGGTGGAAGATTATTTGACCTGATGACTTATCGATGGTATAGGTATTTTCGGCAAGAGCAGCATCGTAGGTAAAAGTGTAACCACCCATGGTAATGGTGCCTGGGTTGGAGTTGGAAAGATCGTCGTAAGAAGCACCATTCTTTGTAAGGATGAACGTGCCATAGTTTTCGTTGGCCGTAGTGCCATTATAACCCATACGGAGCTTGATACAATAGCTATCGGTAGTTTCTTCACCAGAAGAAGAGGTGGAAACCACATAGGAAGCGTCAGAAAGGGTAAGAGAAGAAGGTATACGAGAGTCGACAGAATTAAGACCAGCTAAAGTAGCTGTGGAGTAGCTTGTCTGATCGGCAGCAGAGGATACACGGAAATAAAGTGTGCCAGAACTATCTACAGTATATCGACCTGTATTGATGGACGTATAATCTGCATTTTGATAAGTATAAGATGTACCATTAAAAACAATGGTGCCATAATCTGTATCTGTCGACGGAAGAGCCGAACCATCTTCGAGCACTTTAACAGTGACATAACGCCGCGTACCATTAGAGGACGTGCCAGACGTTATATTAATATCGGCAAAGGCGGATAGGGATATGAGAATAAGGGAAAATAAGGAAAGAAGACGCGATAGAGATTTGGTCATAAAGCGACGATATGATGATGTGATAGAATTCATGATTGGGAGAGCGTTTTTAGTTGTGAATGGAGAGAGGTGTTAGATGATTGTGAATGAACAGACGTAAAGACACGAAGCGAAAGAAACACTCGATAAGAGATGAGCATTTGCGAGACGGACGAGGATTGCGCTGTTCTGATACATTGGGCGTATATTGTTGATAATAAAACAGTTATGTGCGACATCCCACACATAGGCACAAGATGGGCTATAGAGAGGGAAATCAAGGAACAAAATTAAAAATTTTAAGCGAACAGCCAAAAGGAAAACAACGAAAGTTAAACAGGCGTTAAATTACTGACAGACAAGAAGTTAGCGAGCTATTGACAGAAAAGAACGAGAAGTTTTTGACGGCGAATGAGGTATGTCTGTAACTCATATTTGAGCGTGGGAGACAAAAAAAGACGCAAAGAATTGCGTCTCTGAAGAATACTGTAAGAAAAAAAACTTTTATGCTGACTGGAATTGACGGAGGAAACGGACATCGTTCTCGAAGAAGTGGCGTATGTCGTTGACACCGAAACGCAACATGGCGATGCGCTCGACACCCATGCCGAAAGCGAAGCCACTATATTCGTTGGGGTCGATGTTGTTGTTCTGAAGGACATTGGGGTCGACCATGCCACAGCCGAGGATTTCGAGCCAGCCCGAGCCTTTGCAGACGCCGCAACCTGCTCCGCCACAGAGGGTGCAACTAACGTCCATTTCGGCACTGGGCTCGGTGAATGGGAAATAGGATGGTCGGAGTCGGACTTTGACTTCGGGACCAAACATTTCTTTGGCGAAATAGGTTAGACACTGCTTGAGGTCGGCAAAGGATACGTTGTGAGCTATGTAGAGGCCTTCGACTTGGTGGAAGATGCAGTGAGCGCGTGCAGAGATGGCTTCGTTGCGGAAGACTCTTCCGGGGAAGATGGAGCGTATGGGTGGACGCTGGCGTTCCATGACGCGTACTTGAACACTGCTGGTGTGAGTGCGAAGGAGTATGTCGGGGTTGGTGTTGATAAAGAATGTGTCTTGCATGTCGCGCGCTGGGTGTTCGGGAGGGAAGTTGAGCGCAGTAAAGACATGCCAATCGTCTTCGACTTCGGGACCTTCGGCGACGGAGAAGCCGAGTCGGGAGAAGATGTCGACTATTTGATTTTTGACGATGGAGATGGGGTGTCGTGAGCCGAGAGGAGTGTTGACGGCAGGTCGGGTGAGGTCTGTTGCGACTGTCTCGACCTTGACATTTTGCGCGGCTCGCTCTTTGAGTTCGGCTATGCGACTTTGAGCGAGGTTCTTGAGTTCGTTGAGGTTCTGCCCGATTTCGCGTTTGAGGTCGGCAGGGACAGTTTTGAATTCATCGAAGAGCGCTGTTACGAGACCTTTTTTGCTTAGGTATTTGATACGGAGAGCTTCGGCGTCGTCGACAGATTGCGCTTTGAGGGATTCTATTTCTGCTTTGATGTTTTGTATTTTGTCTTTGAGCATGAGCTTGTTTACTTATACAGAAATGCAAAATTAAGCTACTTTGAGTGTAAAAAAAAGAAAAAAATAGTTATAAACCAACAATTGTTATAGTTTTGCAAAACTACAACAATTGGTTAAAAAATTAACGCTATGAGAAAATTAATCGTGGGCATGTTGTGTGCCATGGTATGCGCGAATGTGGTTGCTCAGCGTAGCATGACGCGCGAAGAGATTTTGCAGATGTCGACACAGGAGCTATCGGAGCTATCGCTTGAGGAGTTGATGCAAGCGGTGGAGACTCTTGGTGTGGCGAGCGTAGACGAGTTGTTTGCGCTGATAATGAACAAAAACATGAGTTCGGCCTCGAAAGAGGAAGAGGATAGTTTCAGCCAGCCACTGTCGGGGACTGTGATTACACGCGAGGAGATGCGGACGTATGGCATCTCGACCATAGAGGAGGCGTTTCGATTGGTGCCGGGCATGATTGTGTCGGAGAAGACGAATGGCGTGTATGACGTGCAAATGCGCGGACTACAGAACATCCCGGACAACAACATGATTATGTATACTGAGAATGCGAACATCTTGGTGATGATAGACGGCAGGATTAGTCATAACTATGCTGTCGGTGCACCATATTATGAGACGTTGCCGATCTCGATTGAGGACGTGGAGCGACTGGAGGTGATACGTGGTGCGACCTCGGCGCTGTATGGTCCGAACGCAGTGAACGGCGTGGTGAACATAATTACAACGAAGCCAGACATGGCGAAAAGTTCGGTGAGCGGAGATGTGCATATAGGCACAAGGACGATGATGGGCGACGTGGCCTTGCGCCGCTCGTTTGGAGATAAGGTAGCACTGGGACTGACGGCGAACGGCCAAATGAGACAGAGAAAGAACTCGACGATTCCTTTCATTCCGCAAGAGGGATATTACGTGATAAACGACGAGTCGGTTTTGGGGACTGCGCTGAGCGCAGAAGACTTGCAAGAGTTGGAGGCAGAAGGGACGATACGCGACATTTCGGGTGGTGCAGACTTGACTGTTGACGAGATAATGAGGTTGTGCGCATCGAAATTGACAGATGGCGGAAGAGTCTTATACAGAGCGAACAGCGAAGAGAACAGCATTAGTGCCCAGTGGCCAGACACGAAACTGAGTAGGGAGACGTATGGCGTGAACGGCTACGTCTTGATAAGACCGAGCGAGAAAGTGCGGATAGACTTCACGGCAGGGTATCAGGATAGCCGAGTGCAAACGAGCCCTATAGGCAACGAGAACATGTCGCTTAGAACACGTGCGAGCAAGACGGGATATGGAAACTTGAGTGTCGAGGTGAGTGGGCTTCGGATGTTGCTGAATTATTCGAACGGAACGCAAGACTTTGCAGTTGGTTCGTTTGGCTTTGGATTTCAGAGATCTGAGAACATGAACGGACAAATTGAGTATGACTTTAAAGTGGGAGAGCTTGGTATACGTCTGGGCGTGGCTGCACAGAGGATATATTTTAAGGATCGAAAGCCTTGGTATTATGACTATAATGACGGAAAGGGACCGCAAGAGTTATCGGGATATTTTGGATATTATACACAGGGAAATAATGAAGCAGAGATTTCGGACGTGGCACCGAGCTTGAGGCTTGACTATAAGCACGAGGGGCTACGACTGATTGGCGCATGGAGAGCAGACAAGACAAGCATTCCGGACAAATGGAATCAGAGTTGGCAGTTTGCGGCGAGCTATAAGATTAACGAACGAAACTTTGTGAGGGCGGTGTATGGTAGGTCGTTTAGGTCGGCGAGCGTGGCGAACACGAGTTCGAACTTTAACTGGCTAAGAGCGAGTGACCCTGTCCAGATGCAGTTTTTGGGCAATGAAGAGACTCCGCTTGTACACATAGACAACGTGGAGATTGGCTACCGATGGCAACCGACACAGAACTTACTGATTGACGCAGAGGCTTTCGTCTCGAAATCGAAAGACTATGGCGAGTTGAAGGCATATGAGAGTATGCTGACGCTGAGCGGAGAGGTGCTAACGAATAGCTTCGGAGCAGTCATGGCAGGCATGTTGCAACCAGAAGACATTGGAAGCGCGATTGCGAGTGAGCTTCGGACAAAATCGTATATACGATATGACGACGTTCCGTTTAAGGTTACGCAGATGGGCATTAGCATGAACGTGGACTGGATTATAAACACGAAACTGATTGCGAAGTTGAACGCAAACATCCAGCGAACACGGATTGACGACTACTACCAGTATTCGCAAGCGGAGATGATTGGCAAGCAACTGACGGCGAGCTACATGACAACCACAAGTGAACTACCACAACTAATTGGCGAGATATTGACGAGCGCAATGATATCGGGAGACCCTGCAACATACGTGGCGAACTGCACGGGGAACGCAGGAGTGGAGACGAAAGAAGCTATGTACAACAACATGAGTGAAGCAGAGCAGGAAGCATATTTGCAGAGCTTGCTGGCTGCAGCTAATGGTGGAACGCCTGTGGAAGGTGTGGAGCGCCCACTGAGCATGTATTATGGGCTGAAATATAACGTGCGGTATAATGAGGGACAAGATGAGTATTACATGGGCACGAACGTTAGCGAGGCATACGAGACGACGGACAATTACAAACATAAGAGCATCCCTGCGGTGTATGGCATGGCAGGCTTGATATATAAGCCAACACAGAAGATTAACGTGTCGGCGTTTGCAAACGTGATGGGTAAGCGAGAGTTTACGACACTGTTTGGCACAGAGAAACTTGACCCGAGGGTTACGGTGGACTTGAAAGTGGGATATAAACCAATGGAGAACTTTGAGTTTTTCGTGAATGCGCACAACCTTTTTAACAAGGAGCAACGCGAGTTTATATACACAGACAAGATAGGGGGTGTGTATACGATGGGTATTAATTTTGGATTTTAGGGGCTAAAAATGTATGTGAAGTAATGACAGAAGCGTATTAAAGAAAAAATTCTTTAATTTTGTTATTACAGAAAAACAACAGAGAACATACAAGAAAAATGGCTGAATTTAAGTACACAAAGACATTCAACATCTTGCGCGACGACACGGAATATGAGTTCGTTGGCAAAGAAGGAGTGAAGACGATAGATGTCGAGGGCAGAAAGATATTGCAGATTGCGCCCGAGGCACTGACAGCGATTGCGAAGAGAGCGTTTTCGGACGTGTCGTTTTACTTGCGTCCGGCTCACTTGCAAAAGCTGAGAAACATTCTTGAAGACGCAGAGGCGTCGGACAACGATCGGTTTGTGGCACATACGATGTTGCTGAACCAAGTGGTGGCTGCCGATGGCGAACTGCCGACATGCCAAGACACGGGAACTGCCATAATCATAGGTAAGAAAGGCGAGAACGTGTGGACTGGCGGACACGACGAAGAGCACTTGTGGCGAGGCGTATGGGAGACATATCAGGAGCGCAACTTGCGCTACTCGCAGGTGGTGGCCAAGAGCATGTTTGAGGAGAAGAACACAGGCAACAACTTGCCAGCGCAGACCGACATATATGCTGTGGACGGCAACGAATATCATTTTCTTTTTGTGACGAAGGGCGGAGGCTCAGCCAACAAGACGTACCTTTTTCAGCAAACGAAAGCACTGCTTACGGAAGAGAACTTGCAGAAGTTCCTCGTGGAGAAAATAAAGACGCTGGGTACGGCAGCATGTCCGCCATACCACTTGGCGATTGTGATTGGCGGCACGAGTGCAGAGACGAACTTGGCGACGGTGAAGAAAGCGTCGACGGGATATTATGACAACCTGCCAACCGAAGGTAATGAGGGAGGTCAGGCATTCCGCGACTTGGAGTGGGAAGAGCGCGTGATGAAGATATGCCGAGGCTACGGTATTGGCGCACAGTTTGGAGGCAAGTATTACATACACGACGTGCGTGTGATACGTCTTTCGCGACATGCGGCATCGTGTCCTGTGGGCATAGGCGTAAGCTGTAGTGCAGACCGAAACATAAAAGCAAAGATTACGCCAGAGGGTATCTTCGTTGAAAAGCTTGAGAAGAACCCTGCAAGATTCTTGCCAGAGCAAGCACCGAACATGAAGCCAGCCGTCAAGCTGAACATTGACCGTCCGATGAGCGAGGTGTGCAAGGAGCTAAGCAAGTACCCTGTGAAGACAAGATTTAGCCTGACGGGGACACTGATTGTGGCACGCGACATTGCTCACCAGCGCATAAACCAGATGTTGGACGAGGGCAAGCCTATGCCAGAATATTTCAAGAATCACCCGGTGTATTATGCAGGACCTGCTAAGACTCCGAAGGGTATGCCGTCGGGTTCGTTTGGTCCGACGACGGCACAGCGCATGGACCCGTATGTGGATAGATTCCAGAGTTTGGGTGGTAGCATGATAATGGTGGCTAAGGGTAACCGCACGCAGCAGGTTACGGACGCATGCCAAAAGCATGGAGGTTTTTACCTTGGCTCGATTGGTGGACCTGCGGCTATACTTGCAAAGAACAGCATAAAGAGCATAAAGGTTGTTGACTTTGAGGAGCTTGGCATGGAAGCCGTGCGCGAGATATACGTGGAAGACTTCCCAGCATTCTTGCTTGTGGACGACAAGGGAAATGACTTCTTCAAAGAGTTCTAAGAGAACGACATAAAAACAAATAGTGTGGAGCGTCGGGAAGGCGAAACTTCCTGACGCTCTTTCTTTTTTAATATTTTTGCACAAAAAAAAATATGGAAATAATACCTGCAATAGACATTATAGAAGGGCATTGCGTCCGCCTGAGTAAGGGCGACTACGACACAAAGAAAGTGTATAATGAGGATCCGCTGGAAGTGGCGAAGATGTTTGTAGACTGGGGCATAGGCAGGCTACACGTGGTGGACCTTGACGGAGCTAAGTCGGGACACATTGTGAACCATAAGGTTTTGGAACGGATATGTGGCAAGACGTCGCTCGTGGTGGACTTTGGCGGAGGGCTTAAGAGCCGTCAGGACCTTGAAATAGCTTTTGACTGCGGAGCAGCGATGGTGACGGGAGGTAGCATTGCGGTGAAAGACCCTGAGGAGTTTGAACGCTGGATTGAGACTTACGGAGCTGAACGCGTAATACTGGGAGCGGACGCGAAAGACGGACGGATTGCCGTTGGTGGGTGGCTGGAGACTTCGCAACAGGAGCTACTGCCGTTTGTGGAGAGCTACTACAAGAAGGGGCTTAGAAAAGTGATATGCACAGACATTAGCAGAGACGGCATGTTGGGAGGACCTGCGACGGAGCTATATAAGAAGATGATGAGCGAGATTGGCGACCTATACTTGATTGCAAGTGGTGGCGTGGGCAGTGCGAAAGACCTTGACGAGCTGGAAGAAGCAGGAGTGCCTGCCGTCATTATGGGCAAGGCAATATATGAGAAACGTATTACGGAGAAAGAGATTAGAGACAGATGCCGATAGACATCGAAAGGCTGGCAGAGCTGCCAGCAATGGGAATAGCTAAGAAGCTAAACGAGACACTGGACGAGAATGGTTGCGTGGTGGTGACGGCACCTCCGGGAGCTGGCAAGTCGACTGTCCTACCACTGACGATACGTGAGCGGAAAGGGAATGAGGGGAAGGTCATCATGTTGGAGCCGAGGCGCATTGCAGCACGCCAGGTGGCAGAGCGATTGGCAGAGAACATGGGTGAGAGGACTGGCGAGACGGTGGGTTATAGGATACGTTTTGAGAGTCGGACGAGCGAAAAGACAGCAATTGAGGTTGTAACAGAGGGAATATTGACAAAGATGTTGACTTCGGACCCGACGCTTGAAGGCGTAGGGACGATTATCTTTGACGAGTTTCATGAGAGGAGTATTAATGCTGACGTGGCACTTGCGATGGCGCGAGAGGTTCAGCAGACGATACGCCCAGACTTGCGGATAGTAATTATGTCGGCCACAATTGAGACGGAAGAGATATGTAGGGAGCTACAAGCTCCACTGATTGAGTGCGAGGGACGGAGACACGAGGTAAGGATTGTACACACAGAGGAATGCGATGCGGAGACGGTCGTGGAGGTGGTAAGCGAGGTGGTGCAGCGAGCGCATGGGGAGAACGATGGCGACATGCTGGTGTTCTTGCCTGGCGAGGCGGAGATAAGGCGTGTGGAAGAGAACTTGCGGGGACGAATGGGAGCGACACGAGTCTTGCCACTGTATGGCATGATGAGCATTGGCGAACAGAGACGAGCCATCTTGCCGAGCAAAAGTGGCGAGCGAAAGATTGTGCTTGCGACACCGATTGCGGAGACGTCGCTCACGATAGAGGGCGTGCGAGTGGTGGTGGACAGTGGTCTGTGCAGACAGATGGTGTATGACCAAAGGAGCTCGACGAACAGACTTGAGACGACAAGGATAAGCATGGACATGGCGACACAACGAACTGGCAGAGCAGGCAGAACGGCGGACGGAGTGTGCTATAGACTGTGGAGCACTGCGACAGAACAGAGAATGAAAGAGACGCGAGTGCCAGAGATTTTGACGGCGGACTTTGCGCCGACGATGCTTGACTTGGCAGTGTGGGGGACGAGAGACGCTGAGAAAATGATGTGGATAACGAAGCCGACAAAGTCGAGCATAGAGGATGCGAAAGAGTTGTTGCTGAGCCTTGGAGCGATTGACGAAGAGGGAAAGATTAGTGCACATGGGCGTCGGCTGTCGGACGTGCCGTGCCACCCACGTATGGCTCAAATGATTGTGAAGGCTCGGACGGAAGAAGAGAGAGCGTTGGCAACAGACATTGCGGCACTGATTGAGGAAAGAGACCCGATGGCGAAGAGCGAGAGTAGCGCGGACATAAACATTAGGATTGACGAGCTGAGGAGAGGGCGAAGAAACGGGACGTTGAACAAAAAAATGATGCGCATTGAACGTGTGGCAGAGCAATATAGACGAATTGCGAAGACGAGCGAGAATAACGATGAACACGAGGTTGAGACGACAGGCGCACTGATTGCGTCGGCATACCCAGAGAGAGTGGCGTCGGCTGTGCAGGGGCGACGAGGGCTTTATATGCTTAGCAACGGGAACATGGCGACGGTGGATAGAGAGGACGAACTGTGTGTGGAAGACTGGATTGCGGTTGCCAACGTGAATATGCGAGGAGACAGGAATGGAAAGATATTTTTGGCATCGAAAGTGGAGCCGAGCGACCTGAGGGACTTGCTACGGGAGCGGGAACGAATAGAGTGGGACGCGAAGCAAGGTTGCGTCGTGGCACAGAAGGAATATAAGATTGGACGGCTAACATTGGGCACAAGACCTGTGCAGGTGAGCCGAGAACAGATTGTGGAGACGATATGCAAGGCTGCGCGGCTGGACGGGGAGCGGATGCTTGACTTTGGAGGGGCGGAGCAACTACAGAGGCGCGTGGAGTGCGTCAGAGCGTGGCACCCCGAAATGGGTGTGGAAGACATCGGAACGGAGGAGGCGTTGCGGAGAGTGGACGAATGGCTGCCACTCTATATAGGCAACGCGAGTACGACGGCTGAACTGCGAAAGATTGACATGAGCGAAGCACTTATGAGCCTGCTGAGCTACGAGCATAGGCAAGCAGTTGAAAGGCTTGCACCGACACACATAGTCGTGCCAACGGGTAGCAAAATAAAAGTTGAATATAGGAGTGCGGAACTGCCACCAGTGGTCAGAGTCAGACTGCAAGAGATGTTTGGACAGATGGATACGCCGAGAGTGGACGAGGGCCGAAGAGAGGTCTTGCTGGAGCTTTTGTCGCCTGGCTATAAGGCAGTGCAAACGACACAGGACTTGCGGAGCTTTTGGAAAGAGGGGTATTTTGAGGTGCGCAAAGAACTTAGGCGACGATACCCGAAGCACTATTGGCCAGATGAGCCAGAGAGTGCGGAGGCGGTGCGAGGCGTGAGAAGAGAGACGAGATAGAGGCACAACACCTCTACCCTACTCCACTACACACTCTTTTTTTATTTTTTGATGTAGGAGCCTGCCCAACGTGGCAAAAGAATGGCACCGACGATGAGATAGGGGTAGTAGCTGATGAGACGCCAACAGAAGGCGAGAGCCATGGGAGAGGTGGGGATGTAGGAGCTAAGGAATTCGCGGAAAGCGTATTCGGCAAAGCCTGCACCGCCGGGTGTTGGTGCGACGAGCATCGTTATCCACATGACGAGTTGCCTACCAAAGACGATGAGGTTGTCGAGGAGCCCCATGGAATGAAGTCCGAAGAAAGCGATTATGAGAGCGTTGACGACCCAGTAGCGGGACGTCCAACTGAGGAAAGTGGCTGCGAAGGCTCGGAGCCACTTACGAAGTGGCCAAGAGCGGAAGTAGCGAGCCGTTTGGACGATGTCTTGTCCGACTGTGGCGATGTCGGTGCGCCAACGACGGAGGAAAGGGAGTCGGAAGATGGTCAGGAGTAGCCACTTGAGTCCGCGAGGGTTGACGAACATGCCGTAGGAGAGGAGGAGTATGTAGGCGAACTTTATGGCGTAGGCTATCCAAGCGGCACTGACGACGGCAGTGGTTACGTCGCCGAAGATGTTGGAGTAGCCAATGGAGAAGATTATGACGGGGAACATGAGGGCGAAGTAGACTTCGTCGAGGAAAGAAGTTACCATGACGATGCCGGTGCTTCGGCCTGCACTGATGCCTTCGCGGTTGACAAAGAAGAGAGCGACGCTGGTGCCACCGATGGCAGAAGGGGTTACGGCAGAGGCGAACTCCCAGAGCATGATTATGCGGAATGCGGCGCTCCACGATAGGTCGCCATCGCTAAGGAGTCGGATACGGACGATGTAGCCAAAGTCGCGCCCAGCCATGAAGAGTGCGGCAACGATGAGCCAAATGATGGTGTTGCGAGTGAAGACAAAAGCATCGAAGGTTTCGGGTTGGTATTCGCGACTAAAGAGCCAAGCAGTAGCGGCTAAGCCGATGAGGATTGGTATGGATATTTTCCACGATGAGAGACCTTGGAGAGGTGCTGGACGTTCTTCGATTATTTTTGCCATTGCGTGCTGATGTTTTTTATCAGAAGTTGAAGATGTCGGTGCCGTGCTGAGAGTCGGAATAAGCAGTAGCGTCGCCGGCAGAGTCATCGGGCGAGGAGGCTGCTTCGCCTTCATCGGCATTGACACCTTTGTCGGAGCAGTCGAGGGAGAAGTTGATGGTGTTGGGAGCTTCGAAGACATCGGTTGGCTGGACCTCGGTTATGCTTTCGTCGGCAAAGACTTTGAGTATGAAGCGTCCGAAAACGGGCAGTGCGGAGTTGGAACCTTGTCCGAGGCTCATGGAGTTGAAGTGTATGGCGCGTTCTTCGCCGCCGACCCAAGAGCCGCAGACGAGGTGTGGCAAGATGGACATGAACCAGCCGTCGGAGTTGTTTTGAGTGGTGCCAGTCTTGCCACCGATTTGGCATGTGAGTTTGTAGGCTGGTCCGCGGAGTCGGCGAGCTGTGCCTTGGTCGACGACGCCTTGAAGGAGATTGACCATCATATAGGCTGTTTGTTCGTCGATTGGTTCGCTTTCGTGTCGGACGGTCTTGGTGATGACGTTGCCATACTTGTCTTCGATTTTATCGACAACGATGGGGTCGATGTGTATGCCTTTGTTGACGAAGGTGGCGTAGGCCCCGACCATTTCCAAGAGCATGATGTCGCTTGTGCCGAGGAAGAGCGATGGTACGGGGTCGATGTGTGCGGTTACACCGAGAGCGTTGATAAGGTTGGCGACTTGCTGTGGGGATGTTCGTTGCATGACGTAGGCTGTTACGTTGTTGTTGGAGTTGGCGAGTCCCCATTTGAGGGAGACCATTTCGCCGAGTCGTGCATCGCCAGCGTTGCGAGGTGTCCACGTGGTGGTTGTGTTGCCTTCGGCAGGTACGACGAATGTTTGTGGGCTATTGGGTGCCATGTCGCAAGGAGTGTATCCGACGCCGTCGTGGGCTTCGGAGAATAGCTTGGCGTAGACGAAGGGTTTGATTGTGGAGCCGACTTGTCGTCGTCCTTTGCCGACCATGTCGTATTGGAAGAATCGGAAGTTGGGTCCGCCGACATAGGCTTTGACGTGTCCGGAGCGTGGGTCCATGGCCATGAAACCTGCACGAAGGAAGTGCTTGTGATAGACGACGGAGTCGTAGGGAGACATGATGGTGTCGACTTCGTAGGTTGGCGAGTTCCAGTCGAATACTTTTGTTTCGACGGGCTTTTTCATGTTGTCCATTATCTTGTTTTCGGACAGTCCTGCGGCTTTGAGTTTGCGCCAACGATCGGAATTGCGTAGGGCACGACGTATCATGGACTCGTATTGTTCGGCTGTGATGTCGTTGGAGTAGGGGGGATATTTTTTGCCTTTTTGCCCTGCGGTGAATTGTGGTTGTAGGTTGAGCCCGACGTGTTCTTTCATGGCTTCTTCGGCATAGCGCTGCATACGACTGTCGATGGTGGTGTAGATTTTTAGTCCGTCGCGATAGATGTCGTATTTGGAGCCGTCTGCTTTGACGTTTTTCTCGACCCAGCCGTAGATGGGGTTGTTGACCCACTGGATGCTGTCGACGATGTAGTCTTGTTGTTGCCAAGATGCGTATTGAGAGCGGTCGGGTTTGGTGGCTTTCATTTGTAGGCGGATGTATTCGCGGAGGTAGGGTGCGAGTCCGTCTTTATGGTCGGCGCGTCGGAAGTCGAGAGTGAGTGGGAGGACGCGTAGGGAGTCGAATTGGGCTTGAGTGAGGTGGTTTTGTTTGAGCATTTGGCCGAGGACAACGTTGCGTCGTTGGAGGGTGAGTTCGTTTCGTCGGACGGGGTTGTAGAGGGCTGGGTTCTTGAGCATCCCGACGAGGACGGCGGCTTCTTCGACGCGTAGGTCGGCTACTTTCTTGCCGAAGAAGGTGTAGGACGCGGACTCGATTCCGTAGGCGTCGTAGACGAATCCGACACGGTTGAGATACATGGCGATGATCTCGTTTTTGGTGTAGGAGCGTTCGAGCTTGGCTGCGATGACCCATTCGTTGAACTTTTGCATGACGCGCTCAGCCATTCCGCTTGCTGGGTCGTGGAAGAGCATTTTGGCGAGTTGCTGTGTTATGGTGGAGCCACCACCAGAGTCTTTGTTGCGCAAGACGGCTGTCTTGACGAGGACACGGAAGAGGCTACGGATGTCGATGCCGGAGTGTTCGTAGAATCGTTCGTCTTCGGTGTCGACGAGGGCGTGGACGAGGTGTGGCGAGAGGTCTTCGAAATCGACTTGCGAGCGGTTTTCGACATAGAACTTGCCGAGTATTTGTCCGTCGGCGGAGTAGACGTCTGTGGCGAGGCTACTGCGTGGGTTTTCGAGGTCGGCAAAGGAAGGCATGTATCCGAGGACGCCTTGTGAGAGTAGGATGAAGAAGGCGATGATGGAGATTAGTATGAGAGAGACTAATGTCCAGAAGATAAAGACGTACTTTTTGTATGCTGGCTTCATAGGTGTATGGACGGACAATTTTTTTTGAGGGGTAAATTTATAATGATTTTGCGAGATACGGGCTAAATGCGTAAAAATGAGGTTGATATGTAGAAAAGAGGGAGGATTGGGTGTAAGGTGGTGGGAGAAATGTGCAGAGTGGACTTTCCGTCTACCCTAAATGGTCGAAAAGTAGGATATGTGTTTGTGAGTGAGGCTATAATTTTGCATGTGTAAAATACTAAGATTAGTAGGTTGATTTTTTGTGGTATATTTTTTTGATGATGTGGGGTCAGTGTCGCTGAGGACACTGACTCTTTTTTTGTGTTAAACGCTTATATTTGTAAAAAAAAGAAATACTGACGCAGGGATGTCGGTTGAGATAGATACTAATTCAGGTTTTTGTTTTGGAGTTAGGCGAGCCATTGCGACGCTGGAAAAGGGTTTGTCGCAGGGTGAGGAGTTGTATTGTGTTGGGGACATTGTGCATAATGAGCGAGAGATAGAAAGGCTGACTCAGAGAGGACTTAGGGTGATAGATTCGGCAGAGCTTGGTTTGCTGGAGAGAGGGTCGTCGGTCCTTTTCAGGGCACATGGAGAGCCACCGAAGTCGTATGCGGCTGTTAGACAGAATGGTTTGCGGCTGACGGATGCGACGTGCCCTGTGGTGCTACAGTTGCAGCGACGTATTCGCGAAGCCTACGAGCGTATGCGAGAGTGCGACGGGAAGATTATTATATTTGGCAAGAAGGGTCATGCGGAAGTTATTGGGCTTATGGGTCAGACGGGAGGAGATTGTGTTTTGATAGAGAACTTGAGTCAGGCGGAGGCTCTGGAAATTGATAGGCCTGTGGAGATTTTTTCGCAGACCACGAAGAACCCACAGCTATATAGACAGATTGTAGACACACTACGAAGCAGGACGAAACATGATGTAAGGGCACACGATACGGTGTGTAAGCAGATGTCGGCTCGTGCGGATCATTTGCCACGTTTTGCGGCCTCGCATGAGACGATTGTTTTTGTGGGTGGAGCAAAGAGTTCTAACTCGAAAGCACTATTTGATATTTGTTGCTCGATTAACCCAGATAGTCATTTTGTGACGTCGGAGAGTGAGGTGCATCAGGAATGGGTTGGTGGCGAAGGGAATGATGTGGGCATAACGGGAGCGACGTCGACACCCTTGTGGCTTATGCAGAGGGTTAAGGAAACAATAGACGACATGCAAAAGAAATGGAAACAATAATAGTTGCAATACTTGTCTTGTATGGGCTGAGCATTGTCTTGAAGCTTGTGGGTCCGTGGCTTATGAGATGGCTACTGGGCAGAGCTGCGAAGAAGATGTTTGCAGACGTGGGAGGCGAGCCTGCGCAAGAAAAGAGTTCTCCACGACGAGATGGGAACGGAGTTCTCCGCCCTCGGGTCAGAGAGGGGCAAAGCATTTCGGACATACTCGGAGGCGAGTATGTTGACTACGAAGAAGTATAGGCGAATAAATACTCAAAGAGATGAAAATATTTTCTACCATCAAACGCTTTATTTTAATGGTTTTGGCCGTCATAGTTGGTGGCTTATGTTTGTTCTTTTTTGTGATTGGGATAGTGGCTGGCGTGGCGGCTTCCTCGTCGACAAAAGAGCAGACGAAAGGTCCGTCGGTGTTGACGCTCAACCTTGAGGACGAGATTGTGGACCGATCGGTGTCGGACATGCAGTTGTTGGCATCGAGCCTTATGAATGGTCAGAAAGAGGCTATGGGGCTTGACCAGATATTGGATGCGCTTCTTTGTGCACAAGATGATGACAATATTACGGGTATTGTCATCAGGGGTCAGGCAGTGAATACAGACTATGCTATTATGAGCGAGCTTCGCAGAGCGATAGTTGATTTTAGGTCGAATTGTGGTAAACCTGTGTATTTTTACGATAATGGTATTTCGGCGGCAGGGATGTATATAGCATCGGCTGCGGACTCTATTTTTATTACACCGTTGGGCAGTGTGGCACTACGTGGAGTGACGTCTAATAAGATGTATTTTAAGGGTTTGGCAGATAAAGTGGGAGTTGGGTTTGACGTTGTTAAACACGGTCGGTATAAGAGTGCGATTGAAAGTTTTACGCAGAACGACATTAGCAAGGAAGATAGGGAGCAGACGCAGAGGTATGTGGATATGATATGGAGGGAGATTCGGGATAGCATTGCGTCGGGCAGGGGCGTGGAGGCGTCTGTGATAGACAAGTATGTTGATGAAATTAAGTATATATCGACGGCGGATTATCCGATGGAGATAGGACTTATTGACGGTGCAATGTACAGAGATGAATTTTTGCAACGCTTACGGACGGCTATTGGCATTGAGGAGGACAAAGAGATTCCATCGATTAGCATAGCGTCGTATGGAGCGAAAGAAGATGAGGTGGCGAAGCCTAAGAATCAGATTGCGATTGTGTATGCATTGGGCGAAATTAAAGATGGTTCGAACAAGTCGGATTATAACAACATTTATGGCGAAGATTTGGCTCGAGAACTGCGTAAAGTACGTACCAACGAGGACATAAAGGCGATTGTGTTGCGAGTGAACTCACCTGGTGGTTCGGCATTGGCGTCGGATATTATATGGCGCGAAGTGAAGTTGACGAGCGAAGTGAAGCCAGTTGTTGTAAGCATGGGTGGGTATGCAGCATCGGGAGGATATTATATTTCGTGTGCGGCAGACTTCATCATGGCAGAGAATGCTACATTGACGGGTTCGATAGGAGTCTTTGGACTAATTCCGAATATGCAGAAGTTGTCGGAGAATATGGGTGTGTCGCAAGCACCAGTAAGTAGCAATAAGAATCCATTACTTCTGGGTTACAAGTCGTTGACACCGAATCAGTTGACGACATTACAGAGTTCGGTGGATAACACATACGACACATTTGTAGGTCGGGTGGCAGAAGGGCGTCAGATGAGCCGACAAGCAGTCGATAGCATTGCGCAAGGCAGGGTGTGGACTGGCTTAGACGCTGTCAGCAACGGCTTGGTAGATGAAATTGGTGGCATATACGAAGCATTAGATGTTGCAGCAGAATTGGCAAGCCTTGACGGCGACTACGAAGTTGTGGCATTGCCAGAACAAAAAGATTCGCCGTTTGATATGGCTATGCGCATGATGAACGTTCAGAACTTGGTGCAAACAATATTCCCTCACTTGGCAAGCAAAGCTGACAAAGTCGAGAATATGCTTGAGTATAGCGAGCATGACTTCAATTTTAAGATTATGATGCACATGTAGACATAGTCAAAAAATGGTCGATTATGTTTTACATTAAAAAAATGATTATTTAATTTTGTTTATACAAAACACTTGCAAAGCAAAGGTTTCTGTATTCACTCAAAAAAATGTTCATGAGCAAAAACTACGAACCGGAAAACAAACTTCCAAACATCATAGGCTCCGGCACAAAGATAGTAGGCGAAATAGAGACTAATGGAGACCTACGCATCGACGGCACAATAGAAGGAAACATAACCTCAAAGGGTAAGATAGTGCTCGGTCAGGCAGGTAGTATAAAGGGCACAATCAAGTGTTCGAGTGCTGAAATATCGGGTGTCTTCGAAGGCAAACTCGAAGTAAGTGAGATTCTTTCGCTCAAAGCGACAGCCTACTTTAAGGGCGAAATGAACGTAAACAAGCTGAGCATAGAGCCTGGTGCGAAGTTCATTGGCACATGTATGATGACCGATGACAAGCCACGAACAGCGGAAGCACAGCCGAAAAAATAACATAGTAACACTGCAAGCCGACAGACAATGCAAACAAAAATTGCAATAGCAGTAGTATTGCTGACAGTTGTATTGACGGCTTACCTTGCAAGAACTGAAGTATTACCGCCAATTGTTATACTAACTCTTGGCTTGCTGATACTGATTGAAGGAACAAAAATCTTTGTAATTCTGAAACGTTTTTCGGTCTTGCATGGTAAAAATAGAGTGTTGCTTGTTACACTATCTGAAGTAATCTCGTTCATAGTGTCTGTTGTGGTGCTTGCACTGCTCGCCACACCGACACGCCCTGAAAACCACGTAGCAGCCATAACATTTTGCGCGCACTTTATGGTGCTACGCTTTGTAGCATGCTTGATATTGTGGCAACCAATGTGGACAGCAGACGACAAAGTTGACGATACGACCCCAAAAGAATAAGAAAAACATAGCGTTCTTAGCATGAGCAGAATAGTATCTCTAATAATCACCCTCTTTTGCCTTGCGCCGTTAGCGATGGCACAAGAGAACAATGAAGAAGAAAAAGTTGATGTGCTCGAAATCATCAACCACCACATAAGCGATTCTCATCATTGGAACGTGTTTTCATGGAAAGGCACTGATGGTCAGATAAAGTCTATTGACATACCACTGCCTGTCATGGCCTATAACAAGAACAATGGAGACATACTCGTGAGGCTTTCGTCGGCATTTGAGACAGAGGGCGTCACGAAGAATGGTGTCATATATACGCTCAATCATCATGACAAATTAGAAGCCGACGGTAGCACCGAACCCATATTTGATTTCTCGCTTACGCGCAATGTTGCTTCAATGCTTATGAGTGCGGTCTTACTAATACTGATTTTCGTGGGAGCAGCACGTAGCATTGCAAAAACCAAAGTGCCACGAGGAGCGTCTGTGGCGTGCGAAGAGCTTGTTTTGTTTGTAAAAAGCATTGCAGACGAACAAATTGGTGGTCAGAAAGGAGCCAAGTTTACGCCATTCTTGCTGACATTGTTCTTCTTCATTTGGATAAACAACATCATAGGACTTGTTCCATTCTTTCCGGGCTCAACCAACTTGTCGGGCAACATTGCATTTACGTCTATATTGGCAGTGTTTACGTTCATAATAACGCACATTTTCGCCAACAATCATTATTGGATACATACATTTACGGCACCTGGCATACCATTCGTAATGAAGTTCATAATGGTGCCACTCGAAATAGTGACGATGTTTACACGCCCATTTACGCTACTGATTCGTCTGTTTGCGAACATAACGGGCGGACACATGATTATCATTAGCCTTTTCTCACTCATATTTCTTTTGCACACCTACGCGATTGCCTGTGCTTCGGTGCCACTTGCGTTCATCGTCTTCCTACTTGAACTAATCTTTGGCGCATTGCAAGCATACATTTTTACGATACTTTCGGCCCTCTACATTGGGTTGGCAGTCAACGCAGGACACGACGATTAGAAAAAAGATATAAGCAACAAAAAATAAACAAAACAATAAAAACACAACAATTATGGGAAACATGATAGCAGTAGGCCTTGGCCTAATCGTAATCGGCATCGGCATCGGCATCGGTAAAATAGGTGGTTCGGCAGTCGACGCTATGGCACGCCAACCAGAGATGGCGAGCAAAATACAGGCAGCTATGCTCATTGCTGCAGGTATGGTCGAAGGTGCTGGTCTGTTCGGCATCGTCATTGCACTCATTACAGCATAGTCAAGTATAAACAACAAATAAACGTTTCACCATGGATCTCCTATCTCCCGAACCCGGTCTGGTCATTTGGTCAGGGCTGACGTTCTTGGCGGTCCTGGCGCTACTAACCAAATTCGCATGGAAGCCGCTGCTTGGCATGATTAAGGAGCGAGAAGACGAGATAAGTTCTTCGCTCGAGAAAGCTAAGCAAGCACAGCAGGAATATGCACGTATAGAAGCCGAGAAAAATCGACTGGCTGTCGAGGCTCGTGCCGAACGAGACAGCCTCCTGCGCGAAGCTCGCGAAAAGGTTCAGGCCATGCTTGACGAAGCTCACAAACAAGCACAAGCCGAAGGGCAAAAGCTCCTCGACGAAGCACGTGCTCAGATAGAGAAAGAAAAAGCAAGCGCCATAGACGACCTCAAAAAGCAAGTGGCTGGGCTATCGGTTCAGATTGCAGGCAAACTTATAGAAGAGAACTTGCAGAACGACGATAAGCAGCAGCAACTAATTGAAAAATACCTTCAGGAAAGCAACTTCAACTAAAGCACCTTACCGATGGACGCAGGACTGATTGCACGGCGCTACGCTACAGTGTTACACGACTTCGCGGCAGACAACAAATGCCTCGATGAAGTGTATGTAGACGCACAGCTAATACGTCAGGTTCTGTCGCAACAAGCTGGAGCACAACGCTTTTTTGAGTCTCCACTACGCAAATCGTCTGAAAAGAAAAAACTTTTGGAAGACGCTTTTGCCAAAGAGGTAAGACAGGAGACGATGCGTTTTATTGATTTTCTTGTCGAAAAAGAACGCATAAGCCTCTTGCAGCAGATAATGCTTGTCTTCTGTATGCTCTACAAGAAGGAGAAAAACATCTGC
>FLNY01003049.1_pt1 | contig 46269 bp, 31 predicted proteins | sample 1140381 | NCBI WGS metagenome assembly FLNY01 (sample SAMEA3878172, study PRJEB12797) | bioreactor metagenome | biome: Moose rumen | place: Sweden | collected 2011-10
TGCACAAGATACAAAATTTTGTAGACATATACAAATTTCTGAACTATTATTTTGTTGATTGTTAAATAATTAAATAGTTTTCAAGGGACGACTACATATAAAAAGAAAATAAAAATGATTCAACGCATGGATGGTTTGGGGCAAATAGTTATTGATGATAGGAAATTGATTGAAGTTTTTGTGAATCCTGTAAAAGAATTAATATATAGATGACGATACAATTTCTTACCCGTTGGCGGAATTAAATTAGTGCGTACTTAATCCTGTCTATGGGCTTGTTGTTAATGTAGTTGATATATTGTAATGCAGTCAGCGCACTAACTTTGCCAATGATTCTGGCAAACAGACCGCAAGTTTTTATCGCATAGTTTCTGATGACGAGGAACTGGTCTGAAAGTTGTGAAAACAACGTCTCCACCCTCTTTCTTGCCTTAGCGAACGGTATAAAGGTTGGCTTCCAGTCATTCTGGTTTAGTCTGTACGGACATTCAAGTCTGATGTTTGCCGTCTCGAAGAGGTCAAGCTGCACTTCAGCACCAATATAGCCTTTGTCACCGATATGCTACAGTCATGATAGGTATGCTTGATATCCTTGATGTAGTTGATATCGTGTACGCTTGCCTTGGAAAGGTCGTAGGAGTGAATGACACCACTCAATCCACAGAGTACATGAAGCTTGTAGCCATAGAAGTGTATTCCTTGTGAGGCACAATATCCAAAATCTGGCGCATTCTCGAATGTCCCAGTTTTTCCCATCTTGCAGCGTTTTCCACGAGCTACGCGGCACACTTCTATTGGTTTGGAGTCTATACAGAAGTAGTCCTCACCTCCATCCATCTCCATTGCCATACGACTGCGTATCTGCTCCTGAAGACTGCCCACCTTCTTGCGGCGGTCATTAAACTGACGGCGTGATATGAGGTGGGGAATCGAAGAACGGCACTCTTTCAGTTTTGCCTCAAACAGCCAGTTCTCACTGTCTATTCCTTCGGACTCGGCTGCCATGCTCAAGGCGATTATTTCCAAGTCAGAGAAACGAGGGACAGGACCTGGACGATGAAAATTTCCAGCATCTGTGACCAAACCATTGGAGAATTTCCAGCATATCTCCAGAAAACTAACGAACTTTGTGTACAAGTTGCACATAACAAGATTATATAAGCTTAAAGCTTGACGATTCTAAGTTAGTAAAAAACCGTGATATGTGCAACTTTTTCGTATACATTCTGTCGACTATTTAATTCCGTCAACGGGTAAAACTGGTAAAAAAATATTACTTGGACATCGTCGTGATGTGTGGGCTAAAAAATCCGATTATTCAAATCCTAATTTTTACAAAATATGGGCTGTAAGAAGATAATAAAATATGGATGTTTGACTGTGATGATTGTCTTTGTGACATTCTGTGTTATTATGTATATAGGTTTACATAGTACTACTGCGGATGATTACATTATTGATTCCGTCAGTTTTCAGCGGGTAATAATCGATGATGAGGATTTTGATTCATGTAAGGTGTATAAGATTGATTTCCATATTCATCCGCATAGTTATTCCACGGCGTTCTTAAAGGATATCAGGTCATATTTGAAAGGGTGTGCCGATCCTATTGTAAGTTATTCTGTCGAGACATCATCGGGCAGGAGAGTTGACAGTTTGTTTGACATGCTGGATCCGACGGTTTATAGAAAATATGAATTATACATTGGATCGGTTAGTTGGTATTGTGCAACAGACATGACTTTAGACTCGATTATGTATAACGCAAATCATGATTGGGATTTAACCCGTTACTGTTATCTTGTGAAATATCCTGATACTACAGAAATACCTACTCGGATGATTCTGAAGTTTAAGGGACGAGAAGTTGTTTGCTAGATTATGAATGATCTTGAATATTATAACGTTGACAAAAGAGTTTACGTGAATCCCAACGGGATAACAGAATCCGTACTGCCTTAGTTCTGCATTCTCCGCCAAACACCATGCAAACGGCGGAGACGCGGTTCTTTGAAACGTATCAATAAAGGGCAGCCGCTGCAATGTGGCTGCCCTTTTTACCAACCGCCGGATTTTAGCTGAATCTTGCTTAATCTATCAAAAAGATTTTGTTTGTCATGCTTTGAAGCTAATTCGGTCTGCATATGAGCTGTATGCCTATATTCTAATCCCATTTTCTTCGTCTTCGTCCTTTAAGAAAAGCGTCAATGATGTGATTTTTGCATAGTTTTTAGTATAAAAAGTATAGCTGGCAGTATATATCAGATTTATATTTTTAGTATGCACTGAATCTTTATGCTACTGAATAATAAGAAAATAACATTTATATTTTTTTATATTTTAATTTTAGAACCTTTTTTGTGTGATTAATAAATATAAATTTGCAATCGTTATTCTTTCCAACGGACTCACATCGTGACATAATCCGTGACATGAAAACGCATCATCGGAAGGAAATATTATGAACGTAACTAACCACAAAGAAATGTCAAGATTTACCTTAACTATGTTATTCAGTTTGCTTTCTGTTTTAGGCATCAATGCCGCTGACAAGATGGTGGAGCATGTCCATCCTCTATGTTGGTGGACAGGAATGAGAAATACTGAGCTTCAGATTATGTTACATGGCAAAGGCTTGGGAACCTGTGACGTGGAGCTGAGGAACGCAGAGAATGTCGTTCTTAACAGTGTGTGTAAGTTCCCTAACAAAAACTACATCATATTATATGTGGATATTAATAATGCGCAGGCTCAGACCTTCACCATAGCTTTGGTCAACGGTAAGAAGACTGTCGTCACTATACCTTATGAGCTGAAGAACCGTGAGAACAGAAGACTCGGCTCCTTCGACTCTTCTGACGTCTTATACCTGCTCATGCCTGACCGTTTCGCTTGCGGTGAGGATAAAGCGAGCAAGGACAAGATGTACAAGGGCATGAGGGAAGACACTTGGAACCGCTCGGTTGACATGGCGCGACACGGAGGTGACCTTGCAGGTATGACACAACGTCTTGACTATCTGAGTGAGCTGGGCATCACCGCTATCTGGCCAACTCCATTGCTGGAGAATAACATGGATGAGCAGTCTTATCATGGTTATGCGATTACTGACTACTATAGCATTGACCAGAGATATGGCTCTAACGATGATTACAGAGACTTCGTGGCTCAGTCTCACGCCAAGGGTATTAAGATAATCAAGGATATCGTCTTTAATCATTGTGGTTTGCGTAACTTCCTGTTTGAGGACAGACCGGCTGACGACTGGTTCAATTTCCGCGGTCGTTTCACACAGACCACTTATAAGACTGGTGCCGTGAACGACATACACTCATCTCAGACAGACCGCACTCTCGCCACTGATGGCTGGTTCGTAAAGACTATGCCTGATTTCAACCAGAGAAACAAGTTTGTCTGTGACTACCTCATTCAGGCAAGCATATGGTGGGTGGAGTATGCCGGTGTGGACGGATTCCGTCAGGACACATATCCTTATAATGACTTTGACTTCATGCGTCGTTGGTGTGAGGCGTTGGAGTGTCAGTATCCAGGTTTCAACGTGGTGGGAGAGACATGGATTAACAATAATGTAGGCGTCAGCTACTGGCAGAAAGACAGTAAGCTGGCTTACCCGAAGAACTCACAACTGAAGACTGTCATGGACTTCCCGCTCATGAGTCTTCTCACCAGTGTGGTTGACGAGGAGACCAATGACTGGGACATGGGTATGGCGCGTCTTTATGAATACCTTTCTCAGGATATCATATATGCCGACCCTAATCATTTGCTCACTTTCCTGGCTAATCATGATACCGACAGGTTCCAGCCAGATAAGGACAAGGCTCAGAACCTGAACCGCTATATGCAGGCGCTTACTCTGTTGCTGACTCTTCGCGGCACACCGCAGCTGTATTATGGCGATGAGATCGGAATGTACGCGAATAAGAGTGTGAACGACGGAGCGCTGCGTCAGGATTTCCCCGGCGGATGGAGCGAGGATGCCAACAATGCTTTCACGAATAGTGGCAGGACAGAGTTGCAGCGTAAGTATTTCGACTTCACTAAGCGTCTGTTGAACTGGCGTAAGGGAAATGCGGCCGTGGCTTATGGTAACCTGACTCATTTCGCCGTGCATGACGGTGTATATGTCTACTCCAGATACTATGAGGGACAGACGGTCACCGTGATGATAAACGGAACTGATAAGAGTACTGAGGTGAGATGCTCCACTTACGACGAGGTGCTTCCAGCGCGTGAGGCGTCCGACGTCATCAGCGGAAAGAGCGTGAGACTCGACGGCAACCTAAGACTGTCACCGCGTCAGGTCATGGTGCTTGAGTTCGCTAAACAATGACTGTGAAATTATGAGTTGACGCCAAGTGGATGCGGACGTGTCGTGAGCATATTCAGCAGATACTGCGTCAGATACATTCTAATAATCGACTAACATGAGACTAATTTATTCTATCATGATAGCTGTTGCGGCGTTGACGGCTAAAGCGCAGACACTCTCGTCGCCCGATGGCACTTTGACCATGAGATTCAAGGTTGACGACAACGGACGTCCTACATATAATCTGAGTATGGACGGCAAGACGGTTGTGGCTGATAGTCATCTCGGTTTTCAGCTTGTGAGGGAGAATGCGAATAAGGCCGCAGACTTCGAGTATAAGAGCTTCGCTGATAAACAGAAGATAGAGCAGGTGGCGGATATGATGACCGGCTTCAAGGTGACTGCGGTGACCACATCTTCCTGTGACGAGACTTGGGCTCCGGTATGGGGTGAGGAGTCAGAGATACGCAATCATTACAATGAGATGCTCGTCGACTTGTCACAACCGATGAATGAAAGGAACATAAGGATTCGATTCCGCCTTTTTGACGACGGACTGGGCTTCCGTTACGAGTTCCCGTCACAGAAGAAACTGACATACTTCGTCATCGAGGAGGAGAAGAGCCAGTTCGCCATGACGGCAGACCATATGGCATGGTGGATAGCCGGTGACTACGACACACAGGAGTATGAGTGGCAGACAAGTCGTCTCAGTCAGATTCCTGAGCTGATGAGCAAGGCGGTGACTCCGAACTCTTCACAGACTCCCGCTGGTGAGTCTGTAGTGCAGACATCATTACAGATGAAGACAGACGACGGACTGTACATCAATCTTCATGAGGCGGCATGTGTGAATTTCCCGACAATGCACCTGGAGTATGACAAGGCGAGCAAGACATTCGTGAGTCACCTCACACCTGACGCACAGGGATGCAAGGGACGTGTACAGACACCTTACGACACTCCTTGGCGTACGGTGATTGTGGGAAGAAACGGTAAGGACATCCTGGCGAGCAGGATAACCCTGAACCTCAACGAGCCATGTAAGATTGAGGACACAAGTTGGATTAAGCCTACTAAGTACGTGGGTGTATGGTGGGAGATGATAACGGGCAAGAGCTCTTGGGCTTACACCGACGATCTGTTCTCCGTCAAACTTGGTGAGACAGACTATTCCAAGACAAATCCAAACGGGAGACACGGTGCTAACACTAAGCATGTGAAGGATTATATCGACTTCGCCGCCCGTAACGGCTTTGATGCTGTGCTTGTTGAGGGATGGAACGAAGGATGGGAGGACTGGTTCGGACACCAGAAGGATTATGTGTTCGATTTCGTCTCTCCATACCCGGACTTTGACGTCAAGCAGATAAGTGAGTATGCGGCGTCTAAAGGAGTGAAGATGATTATGCATCATGAGACAAGTTCGTCAACACAGAACTATGAGCGTCATCTGGACAAGGCTTATGACTTCATGAAGAAATGGGGATATGACGCTGTGAAGTCCGGATACGTAGGAGATATCATTCCTTACGGCGAGCATCATTACAGCCAGACACTTAATAACCATTATCTGTATTGTGTCAAAAAGGCCGCTGAGCATCACATTATGGTGAATGCGCACGAGGCGACAAGACCTACAGGACTATGTCGCACTTATCCTAACCTCATCGGTAATGAGAGTGCGAGAGGTACTGAGTATGAGAGCTTCGGCGGCAACCCGGTCGACCACACGACGATATTGCCTTTCACACGTCAGATTGGTGGACCGATGGATTATACACCTGGTATATTCGAGATGGACTGCTCTAAGCTGTGTCCGGAAAACAACAGTAAGGTACGCAGCACTCTGGCGCGTCAGCTCGGTCTTTACCTGGTGATGTACAGTCCTCTGCAGATGGCTGCCGACGTCATTGAGAATTACATGGCTTATGAGGATGCCTTCCAGTTCATCAAGGACGTCCCTTGTGACTGGCAACGCAGCGTCTACCTTGAGGCAGAGCCGGGTGATTATGTCACTATAGCAAGAAAGGACAAGCACTCTGAGAATTGGTTCGTCGGATCGTCCGTGGATGAGAACGGACACACCAGCACGTTCAGACTCGAGTTTCTGACTCCTGGCAAGGAGTATGAGGCAACGATCTACGCTGACGGCAAGAACGCCAGCTGGGATAAGAACCCGCAAAGCTACACGATCACTAAACGTAAGGTGACAAGCAAGAGCGTTCTTAGAATAAAGAGCGCGAGCGGTGGCGGCTTCGCCATCAGCCTGAGACAGTTGTGATACTTACGATAGAGATATAATAAACTTAATCAACTAATTAATAAACCTTTAAATCCAAAAACATGAAACAGAAACTGAACTTAAGACTTTTTGTGACGTTGTTCGTCGGAGTCTTTGTGTCTGTTAGTGCGTTAGCCCAAGACATCGTAGTCAAGGGACACGTGAAAGACGACCTGGGTGAGGACGTTATCGGTGCTTCGGTTCGACTGAAAGGTACTGGTACCGGTACTGTTACCGATATGAATGGTAACTTTACACTCAAGGCAGAGAAAGGTACGACCTTGGTCGTCCAATTCATTGGTTATATTAGCCAAGAGTTTAAGGCTGCCTCATCAGTTAATATCGTCCTCAAGGAGGACTCTAAACTGCTCAATGAGACCGTGGTAGTCGGTTATGGTAGCGTGAAGAAGAGTGACCTTACAGGTTCTGTCATCGCTATCAAGCCGGATGAGATGACGAAAGGTATAACCACCAACATGCAGGACATGCTCACGGGTAAGATTCCTGGTGTGACGACAATATCTGATGGTGGTGATCCAGGTGCTAACTCTTCTATACGTATTCGTGGAGGCGCATCCCTGAGTGCGTCAAACGACCCGCTCATCGTCATCGATGGTCTGCCTATGGATAACGACGGAGCCAAGGGTCTCGGTAACCCGTTCGCACTGGTTAACCCAAGTGATATTGAGACTCTCACTGTCCTCAAGGACGCCAGCGCCACTGCTATATATGGTAGCCGCGCCTCTAACGGTGTCATCATCATCACTACTAAGAAAGGCTTGAAGGGTAAAGCTCCAAAGGTGACTTACTCTGGCGACGTGAGCGTGTCTAAGTCACGTAAGCGTTATGAGGTGTTGTCTGGTGACGAGTTCCGTAGTTACGCACAGTCACTCGTGGAGAAGGGTACACTCTCTGCTGCCGCTTACTCACAGCTCGGCGATGAGAATACAGACTGGCAGGACCTCATTTACAGAAATGCGGTGTCAACAAACCATCATATCGGTATTGCGGGAGCGCTTCCAAATATGCCTTACCGTGTGAGCTTCGGTTATACTAACAAGCAGGGTATCGTGAAGAACTCTTCTTTCGAGCGCTTCTCCGGATCTGTCAACATCAACCCTTCTTTCTTCGATAACCATCTCACGTTCAATGTTAACGCTAAGTACATGCACGGAAAGAACCAGTGGGTGGACTATGGAGTGTTCTCTGCAGCACATCTCGCAGACCCTACTCAGGCTGTTTATGACTCATCATATGAGACAACTGGCGGTTATTGGCAGAATCTATACACTACGGGTACTAAGAGCTTGACAGACTGGAATTCCGGTGTCACTAACACTAATACTCCTCAGAACCCTGTCGCTCTGTTGAATAACTACAGCAGAACAGCGAAGTCTAACGCCTTCATCGGCGGCATTGAGGCTGTATACAAGATTCACGGCTTTGAGGACTTGAGCCTCCACGGCAGTGTGTCCGGCAACTATACTGAGGGTAACAACCCTACAACAATCAGCCCTTACTCTTATAGTAATAACTACTATGGATACTCTGGTTATGAGCAGTCATATAAGTATAACCTTCTTGGTAACTTCTTCGTGGAGTATGCGCATAACTGGAATGAGATTCATGACTTCAAGATCATGGCAGGTCTCGAGCACCAGCACTTCCACAGAGTAGAGTGGGAAGAGGGTGGCGGCAACTGGCTCGGAACAACTCTCAATCCTTCTGCAAGCTTGTCTGACTGGCAGTCTCCAATCTACAGAGCTAACACTGAGAGACTGTTTGAGTCTTCACTCCTCTCTCGTTTCGCTCGTGTCAACTACAACCTCTACGACCGTTATCTCTTCACTTTCACTGCGCGTCTGGAGTCATCAAGCATGATGGCTAAGGGTAAGGAGAACACGTTCAACCCTTCTGCCGCTTTCGCTTGGAAGATTAATGACGAGTCATGGTTCGGTGATAACGAGGTGCTCTCAGAGCTTAAGCTCAGACTCGGTTGGGGTATAACAGGACAGCAGGGTTCACCTGTCTACTACTATACTAAGAGTCGCTACCTCAGAGGTGACATGTACGCCCAGTACTCTCTCGGTAATGAGACTTACACTACAAGCCGTCCGGAGCCAAAGAATGAGGACCTCGGATGGGAGAACACAACTACTTATAACGTGGGATTGGACTTCGGGTTCCTTAATGGGCGTATCGATGGTTCTATCGACGCTTACATCAGAAAGACTGATGACCTGATAGGTTATGCGTCACAGCCAGCCGGCAACCTCAGCAACTATATGCTGGGTAATATCGGTGACCTGCGCAACAAGGGTATCGAGTTTAATATCAATGCTCATCCAATCGTGTCAAGAGACTTCTCTTGGACAGTGAACTATAACATTGCTGTCAACAGCAATAAGATCACTAACCTGAACCTCGGTTCTGGCGCAGACTACGCTCTGACTGGTGAAAGCACATCAGCCGGACTCAATAATCAGGTCATGGTGAATAAAGAAGGTTATGCCGTTAACTCTTTCTATGTTTATCAGCAAGTGTATGACGAGAATGGCAGACCTATCGAGGGACAGTATGTGGATAGAGACGGTGACGGTAAGATTACTGACAGCGACAGATATGTCTACAAACATGCTGATGCTGACGTGCTCATGGGTATGACTAACAAGTTCATCTACAAGAACTGGGATTTCAGCTTCACTCTGAGAGCCAGCCTGAACAACTACGTCTACTATGACTTCCTTTCAAACAAAGCAATCGTGTCTGCTACTGGTATCTATAGCAACAGCGCCTTCAATAACACAACAAGTGAGGCTGTCAAGCTCGGATTCCAGGGAGATAAGTTGAATTATTACGCAAGTGACTATTTCGTACGTAATGCGTCATTCTTGAGATGTGACAACATTACTCTCGGTTACTCTTTCAACCGTTTGTTCGAGACAGCGAGCTATCATGGTCTTGACGGTCGTGTGTACTTCCTCGTGCTGAATCCTTTTGTCATCACGAAGTACGACGGACTTGACCCAGAGCTCTCTGCTAATAACTCAGGTGTTGATAAGAGTCTCTACCCAAGACCTACGACTTACATGTTCGGTCTTACACTTAATTTCTAATAATTCACAAATAGAATACGTAATATGAATTTTATCATGAAACTCAAGATGTTTAAGAATATAGCACCAATCGCAGTGGCAGCTTGTATTGGAATGCAGCTTTCCTCTTGTACGGATTGGATAGAGCAGAGTATCACGGACCCGCAGACTGATACTCAGCTGGATGAAACGGCTCTGCTGGCTAAGTGTTATGCCAGTATGGTACTGACAGGACAGAAGGGTGGTAGCGGTGAAGCGGACATGAGTCAGTTCGACGAGGGTAACTCCTCAATGTTCCGACGTGTGTTTGAGGCGCAGGAATTATGTTCTGACGAGTGTATTTGGACATGGCAAACGGACGCAAGTATTCCTGAGCTGACAAACATCTCTTGGAACTCCAGCCATGGCTACACTGAGTTGACTTATTACCGTCTGGCTTATAATATCACTCTTTGTAATTACTACCTCAACGCTACAAGCGGCACAAGCGACTCTAAGGTGTTGCAGTATCGAGCTGAGTCACGTTTCATCCGCGCGTTGATGAATTACTACCTGCTCGACTTGTATGGCAAAGCTCCATATAAGACTGACGTCTCAACAAGCTACGCCGTGGAGAAGGCTGGACAGGAACTGTTCGACATCATTGTGGCTGAGCTGGAGTCAATCACTGACTCTGAGTCCGCAGAGCAGTTGCTCGACTTCGCGGGTGATGATGATAATTACGGACGAGCTGACAAGGTGGCTGCTAAGATGCTTCTCGCAAGACTGTACCTCAACGCTAAGGTTTACACAGGTACGGCTCAGTGGCAAAAAGCGGCTGACTATGCTACGGAGGTCATCAACTCTAATTATAAGCTTAACACTGCTGCGCTCAATGGTTATAGCGCCTACGAGCAGTTGTTCATGGGCGACAATGGTGAGAACTCTAACGCTCGCCAGGAGATTATATTCCCGATACGTTGTGACGGATTGACTTCACGCTCTTATGGAGGTTCTGTCTACACTATTGCGTCAACGACAGGTTCTGGCACTCCAGACCAGGGACTGCCAAGCTCACAGTGGACTTGTAACAGAGCAAGAAAAGCGCTCATTGACCACTTTGTTGACAATGGAGCAAGCCTCTCTAATAAGGAGTATAGCGCACACGAGTTCGCAAGCATGGCAGGTGACGACAGAGCGCTCTTCTTTGTCGATAAGGCCCGTACTTATGAGACAGAGAGCAAGACTGAGTTTACCGCAGGATTTGGAATACTGAAGTGGAGCAACGTATACGCTACGGGCGGTACTCCTAGCGATCAGACTTTCTCTGACACGGATATCCCTCTCTTACGTGTGGCTGAGGCTTATCTGACTCGCGCTGAGGCTAACCTGAGACTTGGTGACACAGAGTCTGCCAAAAGTGATATCAACGTGCTGCGTAAACGTGCTAACGCTACAGAATATACTCAGTCTATAACTGAGACTGACGTGCTCGATGAGTGGTGCCGTGAGTTCTACTTCGAGGGACGTCGTCGTAGTGACCTTGTGCGTTTCGGTGTGTTCACATCAGGTAAATATCTTTGGGACTGGAAAGGTGGTTCATACGCAGGTAATGGTGTGAACTCATACTTCAACGTATATCCAATTCCTTATAGCGATATTGCTTCTAATCCAAATATGACTCAGAATGAGGGTTACTAATTTTTAATATTAACAGACATGAAAAATATATTTTATTCATTGATGATTGCTGCCGCTACATTGTCCGTCACTACATCTTGTAGTGAGGACCGTGACAGTAATCCGGTGCTAAACACCAACGGACTAAGTCTCGTGCTCAATGTCCCGGGTAACTCTCAGAACAATGTGACGGACTTGGAGAATAGTGACAATCTGGTCATTTACACATCACAGCCTGACTACGGATATACCGCGGCTACAACTTATGTTGTCAGCCTGAGTCTCGACAGCACTAATTGGGCTGATATGGCGACAACATACACTACTGCAAGAATTCAGATGGACGCCAGTGAGGTTAACTCAACGGTGCTTGACTTGGCGGGTGACATGGATCTGACAACTCCTAAGTCTTTGTTCGTGAAAGTGAGATGTCATCTCACCGGTGAGGATAACATGGGTGTGGCCACATCAAATGTTGTGGAGATAAAGAACGTGCAGTTCTATGTTCCAACAGTGAACATCAGTTTGCCTTCTACTATGTATCTCGTTGGTAGCTTCGCAGCTTCTGAGTCATGGTCTAAGTTCGTTCCTCTGCACTTCGCCTATAGTCAGGACGGCTTCTCTTATGGAGTGGTTTATTTCGCTAACGGTGATGAGTTCAAGGTTAATCCGGATGAAGGTTGGAAGGGCAACGACAAGGGCTTCGGTCAGGTTACCTTCGGTAATAATGACGCTAACGTGGTGAACGCTGGTGGCGAAGATACTTCAAACATGAAGGTGGACGGTGAGTCTGGCTGGTATACTGTAGTGGTTAAGAATAAGGTGGTTAACAACGCCATAACTTATGAGGTTAACATCTACAATGCTAAGATTTACGTCTTTGGATCTGCTGCGGCTAATCAGGATGCCGCATGGGCATTTGATGAGGGTAACATGTTCACGATGGGTGCTTCCGCCGCTGATGCGTGCGTGTCTCCAGTGCTCGGTGGTAGCGGTGAGCTTCGCCTCGCTGTAGATTGTGGTATTGACTGGTGGAAGACTGAGTTCACCATCAAGTCTGACGGCACGCTTTACTACCGTGACTGTGACATCCCTGCCAACTGGGCTGAGAACGTCGGTGAGGACTACTCATTCCAGGTTACAGCAGGACAGCAGGTGGCTATTGACTTCACAAAGGGAACAGGTGCATTAAAATAATCGATTAAGTTTCTCTGTCTTTCGCACACGCTTTGGCGAGTGCGGAGGGCAGAGATGAAAAACAGAAATCTTAATTTTAGAATTATCATGAGAAAGAGATATTTATATGCGGGAATTATTGCCACGTCAATGATTCTTGGTTCATGTAGCGATGACTATACTGACTGGGCGGCACCGCAGACATGGGAGCAGGAGGCTGTTCAGGACAGTATAAGTGATGGTGTTATCGCACCTGTCGACACTCTTGTAGCTCTCGATGATGTTGAGAACGTGAGACTTGCTCGTTTCGTCAGTGCTAAGAATATCACAGACGGATCTACAATCAAATATACTAAGGTGACACTTAATGGAGATGTGGAGCTGGATTGTGAGACTGATGGTGACACATTGTTGGTTTCTGCTGATAAGTTACAGACTGCCATCCAGAGCTATTATAATTCGTTAGAGTCTGTTGCCCGCGACGTGACATTCGATGTGTCAGCGGTAATCGTCAATGCTGATGGTGTGGCCAGTCCGCTTGCTTTCACTGACAATTCAGTGAAGGTTAACGTGACTAGCATGGACATGAATTTGCCTGCGTTCTCAAATGATGAGGCTTTCTATTATGTCGGTGGTTACAACTCATGGAACCTCGCTTCTCCTACACTGATGGAGAGCAATGGCGATGGCACTTATTCTTGTATCATTGAGCTGGCAGCCGGTAGCGAGTGGTTCTGCTTCGCTCCTCAGAGCGCTGTCGACGCACAGGATTGGAACAGCTTGTTCAGGGCGCAGAAGAACGGTGACGAAGCTACGTCCGGATTCTTTAACCTCGATCCTACGTCAGGCTTCAGCTTCTGTTTCGACGTGCAGAAAGACGGAAAGTACAAGTTCACCATCAATCCAAAAGCGTGGACATACTCTTATCAGTCTTATACGGAGACAATGTTCTATGCCGGTGACGCGAATGGATGGACATTCTCACCATTGGCTAAGAGTGGTGACGCCTTTGTCGGATATTATTATATCTATCAGCCGGACAATGCGTCAACATGGGGATTCAAGCTCACAGCTGCGGACAATTGGGATGTGTCTTACGGAGCAGGTGATGGTGACGCTTCTATCGCTCTTGACGGAGTAAACATCCAGATCACTTCTCCTTCCGGATTCTATCAGCTCTCTGTTGACATGTCAACAATGACGTACAGTCTTTCAGCTATCACTCATGTCAGTCTCATCGGATCTGCTGTTAATGGTGACTCAAGCTGGAGTACAGACTATGACTTGACATTCAACACTGAGACAATGGCATGGGAAGGAACATACACTATGACTGACGGAGAGTTTAAGCTTCGCGCTAACCACGACTGGACGCTGTCATGGGGAGGCGACCTGAATGCTTTGACGTCTCAGATGGGTGCTAACATTTCTATTGCGGCTGGAACGTACACGTTCAGGTTCAAGCCTAATTGTGACGGACAGGGAACACTCAGCATCACAGCGGAGTGATTTGACAACGGTGTATAATGTGTTAAATTGTAATGAGGTCAACTGAAAGGTTGACTTCATTACATAAAAAAGATATCTTATGATCAGACGTTTTATAGCGGCACTTATGTTTATGACCTCCTTTGCAGTCAACGATACTAAGGCTCAGGGATGGCCGTCAGACTATGACGGAGTGATGCTTCAGGGGTTCTATTGGGATAGTTACTCTGACAGTAAATGGACAAAGCTTGAGAAACAGGCGGACGAGTTGTCTAAGTATTTCGACCTTATCTGGATACCAAACTCCGGATATTGCTCGGGTAGCAATAATATGGGATACCTGCCGCTGTTCTATTTCAACCATCTCTCTTCTTTCGGCACTGAGGATGCTCTGAGAAGTATGATAAGCACATTCAAGGATAAAGGTGTCGGTACGATAGCCGATGTCGTGATTAACCACCATGCCACACTGGCGTCGTGGGTGGATTTCCCTCTCGAGACTTATAACGGCAAAGAGTATCAGTTGCAGTCAACGGATATATGCGCCAATGATGATGGCGGTTCATGTAAGACATGGGCGGACAAGAACGGATACTCTCTGTCGTCAAACAACGATACAGGAGAGGACTGGAGCGGAGCGAGAGACATCGACCATAAGTCAGACAACGTTAATACCATCGTCAAGGCCTATCTTGACTTCTTGCTTAATGACCTGGGATATTCTGGTTTCAGGTATGACATGGTGAAAGGCTACTCAGCGTCGTTCACGGCGGATTACAACACGACAGCCAAGCCGTCATTCTCTGTGGGTGAGTATTGGGACGGCAGCACGTCAATAAAGAAATGGATTGATGGCACTAAGGTGTCTGACGAACCGACAAGTGCGGCTTTTGACTTCCAGTTCCGATACCGTGTGCGTGACGCCATCAACCAGAACAACTGGACCAAGCTTGCGGATAATACGTCGGACGCGGGTGGCAGACCTCTGATTTACGACAGCTCGTACAGACGTTACGCCGTGACTTTTGTCGAGAATCATGACACGGAGAAAAGAGCCAACGACTCGCAGGACCCGATTAAAGGAGACACGCTCGCGGCTAACGCATACATGCTGGCTATGCCAGGAACACCTTGTGTGTTCCTCAAACACTGGCAAAACTGTAAGGGAGCGCTAAAGAGAATGATATCCGCCCGTAAGCTGGTGGGCATAACAAACCAGAGCACTTACTCTCAGAAAGCTTCTAGCCAGTTGTACTACGCCGTAGAGACGACAGGCTCCAACGGCTCGCTCATCTGTGTGGTCGGTAAGACTCCGGAGTCATATAGCGCACCGTCGGGATACACGAAAGCGGTCAGCGCCGATGACTTCATCTACTATGTGTCTGATAACCTCGCTGACGCTTGGACGGAGTTGGAGAAAGATATCACGGAAGAGGAGGCTGAGCAGAACATAGATGACGAGTTCACTCCATACGACATCACTGTGTATGTGAGAAACGAGAACACGTGGAGCAAGATGAATTTCTATGTGTGGGATTCCTCTAACACTCAGATCAACGGCAACTGGCCTGGCATGACTATGACGGAGACAGTGACCCGGAACGGATATACCTGGTACACCCAGACTTTCACGATAACAGATGAGGATTATTATGTCAACCTTGTCTTCTCGACAGGTACGGGAACTCCACAGACCATCGACGTCACGGACGTGAATGAGGATAAGTATTATGTCATCACCACGTCCTCATTGCAGAGTAAGTATGTCGTTGAGGACGTGACGGAAGCTGTGGGTGTTAACACACCTCAGACTCAGACCTCAGACGACAATGCCATTTACGACATCAGCGGCAGACGAGTTGTCGGCGAGCCTTCCAATGGTATATATATAAAAGGTGGCAAGAAAATCGTCATGCCATGAATGAGTTAGTGAAAGAAAAGAAATAACGAAATTATTATAATGAAATGAAGCGATTACCTGATTTGTCATTCACGAACTTGTTTAATATCTCATTCGGCTTTTTCGGAGTTCAGATAGCCTACGCTTTGCAGAGCGCTAATATCTCACGTATCTTCGCCACGTTGGGAGCCGACCCGCACCAGCTTAGCTTTTTCTGGATCTTACCTCCACTCATGGGAATGTTAGTTCAGCCAGTGATAGGTATGCTGTCAGACAAGACCTGGTGCCGTTACGGTCGTCGTATACCATATCTGTTCATCGGAGCTGTCGTCGCTGTCGCCGTGATGCTTCTCCTTCCTAATGCCGGAAGTCTGGGCATAACGACACAGGTGATATGTTGGGGCTTGACAGGTACCATGCTGTTCGGGCTGTTCTCACTCATGTTCCTCGACACGAGCATCAATATCGCCATGCAGCCGTTCAAGATGATGGTGGGTGACATGGTCAACGAGGAGCAGAAGGGACTGGCGTATTCCATTCAGTCTTTTCTTTGCAACGCCGGCTCGCTCGTGGGATATCTCTTCCCGTATATCTTCACCTTCCTCGGAATCGAGAATGTCGCTCCTGAAGGTGTGGTGCCGAATTCTGTGATATATAGTTTCTACATAGGTGCCGCCATACTCATTGGCTGTGTGTTATATACCACTGCCAACGTCAAGGAGATGCCGCCGGAGGAGTTCAGTCAGTATCAACAGGCATCTGCTGACGACACGGTGACGGAGAATGACGCGGAGTCCGTCTCTCACAGTAACAAACCTAGTGTGGCATACACGTTCCTGTCTATCGGACTCGTTCAGTTTTTCTGTTGGGCGGCTTTCATGTATATGTGGACGTATACTCCAGGTGCCATAGCTGACACGTGCTGGAACACCACAGACGTCACTTCGGCGGAGTACCAGGTGGCAGCCAACTGGGTAGGCGTGGTGTTCGCCGTACAGGCTGTGGGTTCAGTGCTGTGGGCTGCCGTCATACCACGTTTCAGCTCATACAAGCTCGCCTATATCGTCAGTCTGACATTCGGAGCCATCGGATTCATCAGTCTTGTGTGGATACACAATCAGTATGTTTTGTGGCTGAGCTATCTGCTCATCGGATGTGCTTGGGCAGCCATGTTGGCGTTGCCTTTCACGTTTTTCACTAATGCCCTTGAGGGAAATCCGAGGATGGGAACCTATCTCGGACTGTTCAACTGCACAATATGTCTGCCGCAGATTGTGGCGGCTCTCTGTGGAGGAGCCTTGCTCTCTCTCGTCAATGGTAGTCAGGTCATGATGTTGGGTCTGGCAGGCGTGTTTCTCATTGCCGGAGCCGGATGCGTGCTCGCAATCAAGGAATAATGTGAGCATGGGCTCACAAGCTGATGTGTGTGACATACATCAGAGTATAGTAATAAAGTTTTTGAATGTGTAATTTTAAGGTGATATATTGAACTTATGAGACATTTAACAGAAGGTATGCGTATCGCTGGTTGTGCGATACCTGTTTTCTCACTCCGAACCAAGGGAAGCTTCGGAGTAGGCGATTTCGGTGACTTGAAGATGATGATTGACTGGGTGGCGCTCACGGGACAGAAAATACTGCAGATACTGCCTGTCAATGACACTACAGCCACTCATACGTGGACGGACTCATACCCTTATTCGTGCATAAGTGTTTTCGCCTTACATCCACAATACTGTGACTTGCGTCAGTTGCCGAAGCTCAACAACGCTAAGGATCAGAAATATTTTGATGATCTTCAGGTCAAGCTCAACGCATTGTCACAGATCGACTACGAGGCTGTGAACAATGCCAAAATCGACTTCCTTATGAAATTGTATGCGCAGGCAGGCAAACGCACCGTGGCGTCCGACACGTTTCTGAAGTTCGTGGACAAGGAGAAAGAGTGGCTTGCGCCTTATGCTGACTTCTGTGTGAGTCATGAGACCTATCCTACGGATGATGTCCGCTTTATCTACTTCATGCAGTATATCCTTGATGGGCAGATGAGGTCAGCTCATGAGTACGCGGCGGAGAAAGGCGTGATGCTGAAGGGAGATATCCCTATTGGTGTCAGCCGTTACGGATGTGATGTGTGGGCTGAGCCTCGTTACTTTAACATGAACGGACAGGCTGGTGCACCGCCAGACGCATTCTCTTCCAATGGACAGAACTGGGGCTTCCCGACGTACAACTGGGATGAGATGCTCCAGGACGACTGCCAGTGGTGGGTAAGACGATTCCGTAACATGTCTAAATATTTCGACGCCTACCGTATCGACCATGTGCTTGGCTTCTTTCGTATATGGGAGATTCCTCTGCACTCTGTCCATGGTCTTCTCGGACAGTTCTCACCTGCTCTGGCCATGAGCATGGATGATATACACGGCTACGGCTTGTGGCTGCCGGAGGATTTTATGGTGGAGCCGTTCATAGCCGACTGGGTCATCGACCGTTTCTTCCCGGGACATCAGAAGTATGTCAAGACTACGTTCCTTAATCATTCTCATGATGATATTTGGACGTTGAAGCCTGAGTTCGACACTCAGCGTAAGGTTGAGGCGTTCTTCCAGGGGCATGACGATGAGAAGAGCGTGGCATTGCGTGACGGACTCTATTCGCTCATCAGCAATGTGCTTTTCGTCCGTGACCATAGGAACCCGAATCTGTTCCACCCGCGTATCGCAGCTCAGCTCGACCCTGTGTACGAGACGATGTGGCAGCATGACAAGGATAACTTCAATCGTCTGTATAACGATTATTATTATCATAGGAATAACCAGTTCTGGTATGAGGAGGCAATGAAGAAACTCCCGAGACTCGTCGACGCCACTGACATGATGGTGTGCGCTGAGGATTTGGGCATGGTGCCGGATTGTGTGCCTTGGGTCCTCAACCAGCTTAAAATCTTATCGTTGGAGTTGCAGTCCATGCCTAAGGACTCGAGCGTACGATTCGGTTGTCTGGACAGAAACCCGTGGATGAGTGTTTGCACGATATCCAGTCATGACTCCGCCACACTGAGAATGTGGTGGGATGAGGATTGGGAGAGAGCGCAGTGTTATTACAATACGGTTCTTGGCTATGACAACGCCGCTCCTCATCCGTTACCGGAGTGGCTCGCTGACGACATCGTCATGCGTCATCTGCAGTGTCCGTCGGCATTGTGTATCATAACGTTACAGGACTGGCTGGCATGCTCCGAGTATCTGCGTCTTCCGGATGCGTCTGCCGAGCGCATCAACATACCTGCCAATCCTAAGCATTATTGGCGCTATCGTATGCATATCAGTCTTGAGGACCTGCTCAAGGCGGATGGATTCAACGAGAAGATCAGGGGTATGATAAAAGGCGCTGGAAGATGAGTGCTATGCGTGAGAGTGTGATGTCCCGCCGTGGCTCATGTCATGCCGCAATCGACATACTCGGGAGACTGAGATTTGCGGCGCTGGGACTGTTGGTTACAATGATATCGTCGGAAATGAGAGCGCAGGATGTTTTTAACGAGGTGGACTACTCTGAGTCGTCCACTACATTCCGTCTTAACGCCCCCTCTGGCAAGGTGCCCGTGAAGGTTCGCTTGTACAAGGGAGCCGCCGACGCGCGTCCATATAAGACGATTAAGCTGAAAGATAACGGGTATGACTCTTGGGAAGCCACTGTGAAGGGTGACCTCGAAGGCTTGTTCTATACCTTCGACACAGGACATGGCGAGTGTCCCGGCACCTTCGCCAAGGCTGTGGGCGTCAATGGCAAACGCGGTGTGGTGGTCGATATGAGAGACACCGACCCGGAAGGATGGGACGAGGACCGTCGGCCGACACTCAATACACCCGTCGACATGGTGGTGTACGAACTGCATCACCGTGACTTCTCCATACATCCTCAGTCAGGCTACCAGAGGAAAGGTAAGTTCCTCACTCTGACCGAGGAGAAGGCGCTCCATTATCTTAAGACGCTGGGTGTGACCGCCGTGCAGATCTTACCGTCTTATGACTATGCGACGGTTGACGAGGCGGACCCGGAGCGGCCTCAGTATAACTGGGGCTATGACCCGCAGAATTATAATGTCCCGGAAGGCAGTTACTCCACCGACGCTAATAATCCTCTGACACGTATCAGGGAATTCAAGCAGATGGTGCAGGCTCTTCATAAAGCAGGCATACGTGTCATACTCGACGTGGTGTATAATCACTGTATGGATATTGAGCATAGCAATTTTCAACTGACATACCCTGACTATTACTTCAGGAAGAAACGTGCGCGCTCGTCCGATGACGTGTCACAGTCTTCTCTGGTTTACTCTGACGGCTCCGGCTGCGGTAATGAGACGGCTTCGGAGAAAGCGCTGATGAGACGTTTCATGATTGAGAGTGTCAAGTATTGGATTACGGAGTATCATATCGACGGATTCCGTTTTGACCTGATGGGTGTACATGACATCGAGACGATGAACGCCATTCGCGCAGAGATAGACCGTATCGACCCGACCGTAACGATGTACGGAGAAGGATGGAGTGCCGGTGAGTGCGCATTGCCTCAGGAGCGTCTGGCGATGAAAGCTGCTGTGACGAGGATGCGTGGCATCGGGGCATTCGGCGATGAGATGCGCGACGCGGTCAGGGGACCGTTCAACGATGACCATAAGGCGGCGTGGCTTGCCGCTAATGACGGACATGTGATGAGCCTGCGCCTCGGACTGGTCGGAGGCGTTGAGCATCCTCAGGTGGATATGTCAAAGGTGAACTATAGCACCAGCGTGTGGTGTGAGCAACCAAGCCAGCACGTCAGTTATGTCAGCTGCCATGATGATATGTGCCTCGTCGACAGACTGAGGACTTCGATGCCTGACATCGGTGAGGACGAGCTGATACGTCTGGATAAGTTGGCGCAAACCATGGTGCTCATTTCGCAGGGCGTGCCTTTCGTCTATGCGGGCGAGGAGGCGCTTCGTGACAAGAAGGGCGTGCACAACAGCTACAAGTCACCTGATGAGGTCAATGCTATCGACTGGACCAACATAAGACGTCATCCTGATGTTTTCATGTATTATAAGTCTCTGATTGAGATACGTAAGAAACATAAGGTGTTCAGACTCGGTGACGCTGATATGGTACGTCGTTGTCTGCGATTCATCGACACGACAGACAACGTGGTGGCGTTCTCGCTCGACGGCAATCCTGTGTGCGACAGCTGGCGTAAGGTGGTTTGTGTGTTGAATCCTTATAAGGCGTCACGCACTGTGCAGGTGCCTGAGGGTGCCTACAGGGTGGTGTGCCGTGACGGTATGGCGTGTGAAGACGGATTCGATGTTGTGCATGGCGGCGAGATTTGTGTTGGTGCGCAGCAGGCTCTTATCATGTATGCTTTGTGAGTCCGTGTGTCAGAAAGAATTACTTTTGAATGATGTTTAATAATGTCAATCTGTGCCAGTGTGACGCATCATGTTCGCATCATGATAGTCATATTGGAGACTAACAATAACCCCTTGATGACCTTTGTTATAATCCTAAGATTTTACTAAAGCATGATTGAAATTTCTGGAGGTGTACGGGCAGTGATGCTAGTACGCCTTTTCTTTTTTGCCGATGTCTTACGTGAAGTCACGGGTATATGACAGGTGGGATAAAGGACAATTCGGGGTGTCACCAAATTTCCTATGCCTATTTTTTTTTGGGGGGTAGGTTAACTGACTGATAATGATATTGCAAGACGTTGAAAATCTTATTGTCTCTTTTTTGAAATTCTCAGGTTAGGTTGTAGCCTATATAAAGGTCTGAGAATTTAAAAATCCTAACCTGAACTTTTTATCGTCCTAACCTGAGATTTTTAAAGGCTGAATAAGCCACGGGAAATTTCCAGAAGTCATTTTTTTGTTATCACATATCAACGGAAAAAGAGGAGTTTCGGACACTGGATAATGGGGGAGTTGATAGGAAATCTGGTGATACGCTTTTTGTGGGAAAATCTTATGGGGGAATAACCAGTAGATAACATTGCCTGATTATGTGTAACTCCCCGTATATCGTGAGCTTTTGTGTTTCTCTGGGTGAAATATTTGACGAAAAGGTTTGTTTGTCTTGCAGAATTGTGTAGCAATACATAATGTGTCTATAACAATTTTTCACAGAATATGAGAACATCCCCTACGAAATGGGTTGTGAAAAAACAGATATAAAGCCGTATTCTATCAACTATCTGACATGAATACGTTAGGCACATAAACTATGCAGAAACAGATTCAGAACGAATTTAAAGAAATATTCTTCAGGGCAAATAGAGAATCCTACGAAGGAAATCAAAATTGAGATGGTAAGCATGGTGTTTAAAATATATGGAGAAATAAATATCTAAGAAGCCTGTTTGGTTTCGTATGTGTGTATATGATGGAGAAAACAAACATATTTTTTTGGACGTTTCATATTTAAATAATACTTTTGCTGAGCTAACATTGTTTCTAAGAAACTTATATATTAATTTTTTATGGGAATAAAGAAAAGTGGTCTTTTGAGAAAATGCGGTGTCGGTGCGTTGTTGTCTGTTTTCTGGCTTTCGTCTTATGCTCAGTCAGGCATGATAAAACGAGGACGTATAGAGAACGTGACTGACTACAGTAGCATGTCTTTGGGCGTACAGGATGGAAAGAAAAAGGTGGGTAAGCGTTCAGATGCTCCGTTGACGTCGGAGGGAACACCGAAGGTGCCTGTCGTTCTTGTACAGTTTAGCGATATGAGTTTCTCAGTGGGAGACACGGAAGAGGATATCGTTGATTACTATAATAGCTTCTTGAATGATGAAGCGAATTCCGTAAGCGCGTATTTTAATGAGCAGTCCTACGGACAGTTCAAACCTGAGTTCGTTGTCATTGGACCAATCACTCTGTCTAAGGCTTACTCTTATTATGGTGCTGACCAGGGTACCACGAAGGACGTAAACATTAAGCAGTTCTATTCAGAGTCTTGCTCCGCAGCAGTTAAGATGGGTGTGGACTGGAGTGACTTCGACAATAACAGTGACGGTAGGGTGGACTTCATCTTCTTCATCTATGCCGGACAGGGACAGAATGACACGAGTGTGGATGACTCTAACTTGATCTGGCCTAAGGAGAATGCAAGCTCAGTGTCGGTGACTGTGGACGAGAGCAGTGTCTCTTTCGGAGGCTTCGGCTGTACTTGCGAGTTGATAGGTCAGGTGGGAGATGGTATAGGAACGATGTGTCACGAGTTGTCACACGCATTGGGATTGCCTGATTTCTATGACTACTCTTACACTAACGCAGGATTAGGTTACTGGGATGTCATGGACTCTGGTTGCTACCAGTATGACGCTAATAATCCGATTGGCTATTCCGCTTATGAGCGTGACTTCATGGGATGGCGTTCGCTGGTTACCCTCGATCCAGCAAAGAAATATTCTCTCGTGATTAACCCGCTTGAGACTGACGGCGTGGGTTATAAGATCGTGAACGAGAGTAACGCTAATGAGTATTTCGTTATAGAGAACAGACAGAACATCAATGCTGACAAGTATCTCGGATGGCCTTCCAAGACTTTCTATAATAAGTTCGGAGAAAATCATGGCCTGCTCATCTCACATATTGTGTATAATGCGTACGCATGGACAAACAACAGGGTGAACACGACACCTAACTACTATTATAAGATAGTGTCGGCCGACGGCACGTTCGCTGACTATAGCAACAACACGACGGCGGAGAAATGGTACTCGTGGGCTGAGGATATGCTCGGTGACCTGTACCCGGGCTCTAAGAATGTGACGGAGATGTCCGACTATACCACGACTTATGGCTCGTCACTGAATCAGACTATAGCTAATATCCGTGAGGTCGACGGACTGATACATGTCGACATAAACGGAGGTGAGGAGGTTCAGGATGAGACATCATTCGATTTCACTGACGGCGAGAAATACATGCTGTCGGAGAGCAAGACTGGTGTGGACGTCAGCTACACCCGTACTTTCAACCATACAAAGTGGACATCTCTCTACATTCCGTTCTCTCTGTCTTACGAGGATTTCAAGGATGATTTTGAGATTGCTCAGCTGACTGGAGTGAGTGGCGACGGAGATGACGCCATTCTGGAGATTGAGAAGATAACGGAAGGCAGTACGGAGGCTAATAAACCGTATTTCATCCGTCCGAAGTCAACGGGAACATATACTATTGAGTTGGAAAATGTCACACTCAGCAAGGCGGAGAGCAACTCGTTCTCAGTGTCTGACGGCAACTACTCATTTGTCCTAACAGGTACGTATGATGGCGTGTCAGGTGACATGATGTTCGGTAACGGCTTCTACGCTTGTTCTGGCGGTCTGTTGTGCAAGGTGCCTGACGCTGACACGGGCCTCGGTACTTACCGATGGTATCTTGACATACAGCCTGTCAGCTCAGCGCATGAGTTTACGCCGGCTAACGTGCGCGTGCGCCTGGTGTCTACTGAGGCAAACGCCGTAACTGATGTTGAGGTGGCTGGCGAATCTGGTCAGGCATACACATTGGACGGACGCATCGTGAATGGTGAGCCGATGAAGTCAACCATATACATTAAGGATGGAAAGAAGACTCTCGTGAGATGATGACATGCCGAGTGATGCTTGCTTGACGTCATACGTTAACAATAAGAAAGCCGGGAAAGGATACGCAATCCTTTCCCGGCTTTCTTATTGTCTGATGGCGACTACGTGCCGTCACTCCTCCGCGTCTTTTCCTTGTCTGAAGAGATGCGTGAAATGATTGTCGTAGAGCTTGCTCTTGCCTTCTCTGTTGTCAATAGCTTCGCCGACAACAATCATCGTGGTCAGTGTTATCCTGTTGGTCTTGATGATTTCAGCAAGGTCTTTGAGCTGACCCCTGAAGATCTTCTGCTCTTTCTGGGTCAGTTTGTGACAACATGCCACAGGCGTCTCAGGTGGGTATCCGCCCTCGAGCAGCTCGTCTTGTACCTTTTGAGCTATGTTGGCTGACAGGAAGATGCACATCGTGCTCTGGCTCCTCGCCAGCAAGTGAAGCTGTTCTTTCTCTGGCATCGGCGTTCTTCCCTCACCTCGGGTGAGTATGATTGTCTGCACCTTCTCCGGTATGGTGAACTGTGAGCGTAGCTCTGCCGCCGCGGCGAGGAAAGAGCTTATTCCTGGCGTGATGTGGTAGTCCATTCCATATTCGTCGAAGAAATTCATCTGCTCTTGTATGGCTCCGTATATGCATGGGTCTCCGGTGTGCAGACGCACCACGGACGCTCCCCTGTCATAGTATTTCTTCATCAGCTCGAACTGCTCCTCAAGACTCATCGAGGCGGATGAGCGTATGACGGCGCCCGGCTTGGCGCGAAACGTCATCTCTCTCGGCACCAGACTGCCTGCGTAAAGTATGAGGTCGGCCTCCTCGAGGAATTTGTTCCCCCGTATACTTATCAGACCTGGGTCGCCCGGACCTGCTCCGACAATCTCAATGTGACCCTTGCGCTTGGTGCCCTCGTCGCATGAGAGTGCGAACGTATAGTGTGATATCTTTCCGTCGATGTTTATCTTTCCCTTTTGTTTCTCGATGACGAGGAAAGAGTGTTTGTTCGCTATTTTCGCAGAAGCCTCCGCCACTCCGTAACACCCTGTCGTCTCGAAGACCTTTTCTGAAGGGTTCGGGATTTTCACTTTGTTGAGTTCCTCCGCAGAGTAGATGTCGAGACTGGCATACGGCATCCTTCTGTGTAGCTCCGCTATCATCGGCTCGTCTTTCTTCAGCTCAATCGTGCCTATTGACGCTACTGATTCTGTGGCATACCCCGCAGTGTGTATGTCGCCGATGAGCTGCTCGGCAATCTCCACGGGAGCGAGTTTCTGACATCCGACACCCAGATGAAGACATTTAGGGTAGTATTGGATGTGTGGTATGTCAGGTGTCGGCAGCTTTCTCGGACTCACTGCCAATAGCAGTTCAAACGGTATCGGTACCTTGTTGTCTGCGTTGGACTTTCTTCCGCGGCAATATAGCCGGTAATCGTCGTGACTCCTGAATATCTTGACATGGTCTGGACAAGTCTCCTCCATATGTCTCGTCCCCTCGTCCTCGATGTCCATGATTAATGCCGTCGGACGTTTGTTGACGAACAGGCTAATCGCTTTGTTCATTCTTTGCGCAGCCAGTCTCTTGCCCTTACCTTGTTCCATGGTCCATCCGAACCGGCTCGACAAGGTGTCAAGAGCCCAAAGCCCGTTTCTGTCGCTTTGGGTGGTTATGACAGGCTGTGCTCCAAGGATGGTGGACACGGTCTGAGTCAGCTCGTTGGCTCCTCCGATGTGTCCGCTCAGCACGCTGATGGCGAAAGATCCTGTAGAGTCAACGCACACGACGGCAGGGTCGTCATGTTTGTTGTTTACGAATGGAGATATATATCGTACGCAAATGCCCAAAGCGCCTACGAAGATGATAGCGTCACTCTTCTCGAAGAGATTTTCAGTTAGTGCGGAGAGAGAGTCGACGTTTTTACATCCGTCGAGCGTTCCTTTGTGGTAGATGTCTATATCCTGTCCATCGTATATCTCTGACAGCTCGGCGCGTATCGTCCTCGCCATCTGTAATGACGTCTCTGAAATAAGTATGATGGAGATGTTCATTGTGATTTGTCTTTTGTGTTACGTGGGAAAAGATTACTCCAACTCGAGGTACAGCAAGTCCTTCATCTTGTTCAGCATCGGGTTCTGTTGGCACATCATCTCGAACTGCTCGTATTTGTTGAATGCTTTCTTTCTGTCGTTTTGCTCTCGTAGTCTCACCGTCATCGTTGCCTTGTGGTTTTGCAGTCGAGGTCGTATGAACTGTTGTATGTCCGCCACGTACTTGTTGAGTTGCTGCTCGACGGTAGGGTTGTCGGCGATGACCTCAAAGGTGACCTTGTCGTCAAGTATCATTGGCTCCAATGCGTCAATTCTCTTTGCCATGGCGGTCTCGGACTGCGGAAGCTGAGAGGCGAACTCGCGAAGGGTGGTCATGAGATGTGTGATGTCGAAAGGCTGGTCCTCATATGTGGCGTGTGTCGCGGCGGCGGCTGGTCTGCTGACATCCGAAATGCCGCTTCCATTATTGCTTTTCTCTTCCTTGTCAGCCTTGCTGTGTAAGAACGACAGCCCCCTCAGCACTCTTCCCGTCGACGTGTTTTTGGTGCTGTCATTGTCTGGAGGCATTGTCTTGACGTGTTCCGTCTTAGTCTCGTTTGTGGCAGTTGTCGTCTGTGGCACGGCTCCGCTTGAAGCCTGTGCTTTGTCGGCAGATGGAACGGCGTTATCGGCCGTAGACAACTTCCTCATCTGCGCGAATATTGGTGCAAGTATCTTTCTGGGGCCATGCCCCGAGCCTGGCACGTCCTCCCCTTGCGCGGCCTGTGTTATCTGTATCAGCGACAGTTCGACAAGCAGTCGCTTGTTGTTGCTGTTTTTGTAGCTCAGGTCACAGTCCGAGCATATCTTGATTGCCGTGTACAGGAACTTCTGCTGGCATCTCTGTGCCTGTTGCTGATATCGTGCCCTGATGTCATCGCTGGCTTCTATGAGCTTCACGGTCTGCGGGTCTTTGCTGACCAGCAGGTTACGAAGGTGAGAGGCCAGTCCGTTGATGAAATGTTGCCCTTGGAATCCTTTCTCTAATATCTCGTTGAGTGTCAGCATGCACTCCGTCAGTTTGTTGTCGAGGAAATAGTCTGTGAACTTGAAGAAATAGTCGGAGTCGAGAACATTCAGGGTCTCGATGGTTCTCTGGTATGTAATGTTACCCTCGCAGAAACTGGCTACCTGGTCGAAGATACTGAGAGCGTCACGCATTCCGCCGTCAGCCTTCTGAGCTATGACGTTGAGAGCTGCCGGCTCACATTTGTAGCCTTCCTTGGCTGCCACGTTGGCGAGGTGCGCCACGATGTCGTCCACCTTCATTCTGTTGAAGTCGTAGATCTGGCATCGGCTGATGATTGTCGGGAGTAGCTTATGCTTCTCCGTCGTGGCAAGTATAAATATGGCGTGTCTCGGTGGTTCCTCCAATGTCTTCAGAAACGCATTGAACGCTCCCGTTGACAGCATGTGTACCTCATCGATGATGAATACCTTGTATTTCCCTACCTGCGGCGGTATCCTCACTTGGTCGATGAGAACACGTATTTCGTCTATTCCGTTGTTGCTGGCCGCGTCAATCTCGTATATGTTGAATGAGCGCTGCTCGTCGAAAGCTTTGCATGACTCGCACTCGTTACATGCGTCTCCGTTCTCTTTCGGAGAGAGACAGTTGATGGTCTTAGCGAATATTCTGGCGCATGTGGTCTTTCCCACACCTCGTGGGCCACAAAAGAGATAGGCGTGAGCCAGTTTGCCGTTCCTTATGGCGTTCATGAGCGTCACGGTCAGCGATGACTGTCCTATGACAGAGCTGAAGTTGACCGGACGGTACTTACGCGCGGAAACAATGTAGTTTTCCATATCGTCAATGTTTATTTCCACAAAGATAATCTCTTTTTGTAAAATAATTGCTAACTTTGAATCGAAAATGACATGTTATGATTGAAGAATTCCAAATAAGAGTTTTGCCGGAACAAGCGGCGAGTGAGAGTGGTGTCAGGTCTTATCTTGAGAAGGAGAAAGGTGTGGATTCGGAGTCGTTATGCGGGCTTCGTGTGTTGAAAAGAAGTGTTGACGCCAGGCAGAGGACGGTGATGGTCAATTTGACCGTGAGGTGTTACATAAACGAGGTGCCTGCTGACGATGAGTATCAGCGTACGGAGTATCGCTGTGTCGATGGCTGTCCGCAGGCTGTGGTGGTCGGTGCCGGTCCGGCTGGTCTGTTTGCCGCTTTGCGTCTGATAGAGGAAGGAGTGCGTCCTGTTGTCCTTGAGCGTGGCAAGTCTGTTCATGAGCGTCGTAAGGATATAGCGAAGATAAGTACTGAGCATAAGGTCAATCCGGAGAGTAACTATTCCTTTGGCGAGGGAGGTGCCGGAGCCTTCTCGGACGGAAAGCTGTATACTCGTAGCAAGAAGCGAGGTGACGTGGATAAAATTCTTAATGTCTTCTGTCAGCACGGAGCGAGCGTGTCCATCTTGTCTGACGCCCATCCTCATCTCGGAACGGATAAGCTGCCGGGAATCATAGAGGGGATGCGTAACACGATAATACGTTGTGGCGGTGAGGTGCGTTTTGAGACTCGTATGACGGCCTTCGTGATGTCGTCAGACTCCCTTGGCGGATCTCTTCGTGTGACCGGTGTTGAGTGCGTGGGAAGTGACGGAAAGGAATATGTAGTGGAAGGACCTGTAATTCTCGCCACTGGTCATTCTGCGAGAGATGTGTATAGATATCTTTATGACAAGTCGATAGATATAGAGGCCAAGGATATAGCCGTCGGTGTTCGTCTTGAGCATCCGAGCCGTCTGATAGATCAGATTCAGTATCACAGCAAAACCGGACGAGGTGACTATCTGCCTGCAGCGGAGTATTCTTTCGTCACACAGGTGGCAGGACGTGGTGTCTACTCGTTTTGTATGTGCCCTGGTGGTACTGTGGTGCCGGCGGCGAGCGGTGAGCGTCAGGTTGTGGTCAATGGAATGTCAAATTCGAAAAGAAACTCTCCGTGGAGTAACAGTGGAATGGTGGTGGAACTACATGTCGAGGATTTGCAGGAGCCGTCGTTGGCTGGTCTACCCCCTGTGACAGGAGTGGATGAGCGCGGCGGTGCTTTGTCAATGATGGAGTTTCAGGAACGACTGGAACAGGTGGCGTGGATACAAGGTAATATGAGACAGACGGCGCCGGCGCAGCGCATGGCACACTTCGTGAACGGAAAGGGCAGTTATGACCTGCCTAAGTCTTCTTATACTCCAGGCTTGATATCCTCTCCAATGCATTTCTGGTTGCCAGACTTCATCTTTGAGCGTCTGAAGCAGGGATTCAAGAATTTCGGACAACGAAGTCATGGCTTCCTCACCAACGACGCTGTGCTCATAGGTGTGGAGACGAGGACGAGCGCTCCTGTCAGAATCTTGAGAGACAGAGAAACATTACAGCATGTGCGAGTCAGTGGACTTTTCCCAGCCGGCGAGGGAGCTGGTTACGCCGGAGGTATCGTGTCGGCCGGCATGGACGGAGAGAAGTGCGCCAAGATGCTTGCGGATTATTTGTTGTCCAAATGATGAGAATAAACTGATTGCATATGAGTAACAGGTGGCTTCTTGGCATGATTACGACACTGCTCTTTCTCTCTGGTGTCGTGTCCGCTCAAAACAAGACGGAACGTAAGGCAAGGCAGGTGATATCCTCGGAGATGAGTAGGCTGCGCGTCTCGCAGGAAAAGAATACTGTCGGTTCGCGCTTTTGTGGCGCTCAACATGTTATGGAACTGAAGTCCTTTCTTGACTTCGCGGACACTCAGGATGACGGATACAAGACTATGGTGTATGACTTTGTTGAGTCGTACATGGATAAGATGATAGGTGAAGAAGGACGTGTGCTGGGACGAGTGGATAGTCTAAATGACTTGACTGACCTGATGTGTGGAAGCCTCTTGTTTCGTGTGAATGATTATAGCGGAAAAGCTAAGTATCGTCTGGCTATGGACTCTCTGCGCAAAGAAATTGAGCGTCAGCCACGAACCGTGGACGGCGGTTTCTGGCCGGACTCAGAAAGTAAGGAACAGGTGTGGATAGACCGTCTTTACTATTATGCGCCGTTTTACGCTGAGTATGCTCAGTGGTATGAGTCGGGTGAGAAACGCGCCATGAGCATGGATGATGTTGAGCATCAGCTCTGTCTGGCCTACAACAGGACATACTGCGGAAGATGTAATCTTTTGCACCATGCGTGGGATGCCGACACCGTGAGTGTGTGGGCGAATCCGAAAAACGGACGTGGCGACTGTGTGTGGGGACGAGCAGAGGGACTGTATCTCATGGCGTTGATAGATTATCTCGACGTGTTTGAGGCAAAGTCTTCGAAATATTATTCTCAGGAACAAGGTGTCATAGATTCACTGGTGTATATCTTCCAAAGTCTTTGCAGCCGTATGGCCGAGCTACAGAGCCCGGAGTGTTTTATGTGGAAGCAACTGCCTAATGATACTGTGAGCGCAGGCAATGACTTCGAATCTTCGGTCACTGCTATGATGGCGTATGTGTTTCTGAAGGGCAGTAGGATGGGTTTCCTGGATAAGTATTATCAAAAAGCCGGTACGGCTGCGTTGAGAGAATTGGAAGACCGTTTTGTGGACGCGGATGGAGACGACGGCGTAATTCTTGACGGAGCGAGTTGTGACATGCGCCTGAGAAGTGATGTGAAATGTGACGCCGCCACTTATATCAAGGCGCTTGGGGCGAAGAACAGCGAAGAGGCGTTATCTTCGTGGATTATGGCTTTAACAGAACTTTCTATTATAGGTAAATGATATGAATTCAATATTTTATTCCCTTATCTCTAAATCGTTAGGGATAAATGAACGGAATGTCGCAAATACTGTGAAGCTGTTGGAGGAAGGATGTACCATACCTTTCATCAGCCGTTACCGAAAAGAGTCTACCGGCTCGTTGGATGAGGTGAAGGTGGCAGCGATTAGCGACAGCCTTGAGAAACTAAAGGAGATTGAAAAACGTAAGGAGACAATAACTAAAACCATAGAGGAACAAGGAAAGCTGACGGATGAGTTGAGGGCAAGAATCGACTCAACGTGGGACTCGACGGCTCTGGAGGATATTTATCTTCCCTATAAACCTAAGCGTAAGACAAAGGCTGAGGCTGCGCGTCAGAAAGGACTGGAGCCTCTCGCGATGTTCCTCATGATGCAGAATACGAACGCGGATGTTGAGAAGAAGGCGGCGGAGTTTGTGTCAGACGATAAGGGGGTTGACAATGTTGAGGCTGCGATACAAGGAGCGAAGGATATCATTGCGGAGATGGTCAGCGAGAATGAAGATGCCAGAAATGTCGTAAGGATGAACTTCCGTCGTGACGCGGTCATTTCGTCTAAGGTTGTCAAGCCGAAGGAAGATAATGATGAGTGGGTCGCGAAGTCTCAGAAGTTCCGCGACTACTTTGACTTCTCGGAGCGCCTGAATAAGTGTGCCTCTCATCGCCTCTTGGCTATGCGTAGGGGAGAGTCAGAGGGAGTGTTACGTGTGACAATCTCAGGTGACGATGATCGTTGTCTGGACAAGTTGGACCGTCTGTTCCTGCGTAATTCCGGTAAGAGTGCGGAGATAGTGTGGGATGCCGTGGAGGATTCTTTCAAGCGACTGATAAAGCCGAGTATCGAGACGGAGTTCGCCAAGTCAAGCAAGGAACTGGCTGACGAAGAGGCTATACGTATCTTCGTCAAGAATCTCGAGCAGCTGCTCATGTCCGCACCTCTTGGACAGAAACGTGTGCTTGCCATAGATCCTGGTTTCAGAACGGGATGTAAGGTTGTGTGCCTGGATGCGGAGGGTAACCTCTTACATAATGAGGCGATATTCCCGCATCCGCCAAAGAACGACAAGACAGGTGCGGCTGCTAAGATAATGAGTCTTGTGCGCCAGTATAAGATAGAGGCGATATCAATTGGAAACGGTACTGCGAGCCGTGAGACAGAGGACTTTGTCAGAGGTCTCGGGTTGCCGCATGAGGTGCAGGTCTTCGTGGTCAGTGAGGACGGAGCGTCAATCTATTCTGCGTCGAAGGTGGCTCGTGAGGAGTTTCCGGACTATGATGTCACGGTGCGAGGTGCTGTGTCTATAGGCCGGCGACTGATGGACCCGCTGGCTGAACTTGTGAAGATAGAACCGGACTCCATAGGTGTCGGACAGTATCAGAAAGACGTTGATCAGAAAGCGCTGAAACACTCGCTTGACCAGACTGTGGTGATGTGTGTTAATAAGGTTGGAGTGAATGTTAATACCGCGTCAAAGCATCTGTTGACGTACATCTCCGGATTAGGCCCTGCCATAGCTCAGAATATCGTGGATTACAGAGCTAAGAACGGAGCGTTTGGAAGCAGGAAAGAATTGCTGAAGGTGCCGAAGCTCGGTCCGAAGGCCTTTGAGCAGGCGGCTGGCTTCTTGCGTGTCAGCGGAGGAAAGCAGCCGCTCGACAATAGTGCTGTGCATCCGGAGTGCTATGACATCGTGGAGAAGATGGCGCGTAACCAGGGATGCACCATTGAAACGTTGTTGCGTGACAAGGAAGTTCGCTCACGTATAGACATCAAAAACTATGTCAGTGACAAGGTCGGACTGCCTACTCTCGTTGACATCATGCAGGAGTTGGACAAACCAGGTCTTGATCCACGACATCAGATTCAGGAGTTCTCATTCTCTAAGGATGTCCAGACGCTCGAGGACGTGCAGCCGGGTATGGTACTGCCAGGCATAATCACCAACGTCACAAACTTCGGATGTTTCGTAGACGTGGGTGTTCACACCAAGGGATTGGTACATGTCAGTGAGCTGGCCGATCATTTCGTCAAAGACCCAGCCAGTGAGGTTCAGCTGCACCAGCATGTTCAGGTTAGAGTGTTAAATGTGGATTTACAGCGAGACAGGCTTGCCTTGTCCATGAAGGGGCTTAATTGACCGTAAAAATGACAAAAGTCAAAAAAAATGACTTAATTATATTTTGTTTAGCCATTTATGCCTATCTTTGTCAGTTGTATAAGTATAACAATAAAAAACATCAAATAAAGTTATGAAACCAACACTTTTTCTCCTTGCTGCAGGAATGGGAAGCCGTTACGGTGGTCTCAAGCAGTTGGATGGTCTCGGCCCAAACGGTGAGACAATAATGGACTATTCTATCTATGACGCTGTTAAAGCCGGATTCGGCAAGATCGTCTGGGTCATTCGTAAGGACTTCGAGGAGCAGTTCCGCACTCAGATTCTCTCTAAGTACCAGGGCGTGGTGCCTTGCGAACTGTGCTTCCAGAGCATCGATGCTCTTCCTGAGGGCTTCAAGTGTCCAGAGGGCCGTGTTAAGCCTTGGGGTACTAACCATGCCGTTCTCATGGGTAAGGATGTCATCAAGGAGCCATTCGCAGTCATCAACTGTGACGATTTCTACGGCCGTGACGCATTCATGCAGGTAGGTAAGTTCCTCGCAGATCTCCCAGAAGGTGCGAAGAACAAGTATGCAATGGTGGGATTCCGTTGCTGCAACACATTGTCAGAGAATGGTTCTGTGGCACGTGGTGTGTGTGTCTACGATAACAACCGTCACCTCTCTGACGTCGTAGAGCGTACTGAGATCATGCGTCAGGCTGATAAGGGTAACGCGATCTGCTACAAGGACGAGAAGGGCGAGTGGATTCCACTTGAGGAGAATGTTCCTGTGTCAATGAATATGTGGGGATTCACACCAGACTACTTCCAGTATTCTGAGGAGTACTTCAAGGAGTTCCTCTCAGACCCTAAGAACATGGAGAATCTTAAGGCTGAGTTCTTCATTCCTTTGATGGTCAACAAGCTCATCAACGACGGTACTGCTACTGTAGAGGTTCTCGACACTACGTCTAAGTGGTTCGGTGTTACATATGCCGCGGACCGTGAGGATACAGTGGCAAGAATCGCTAAGCTCGTCGCTGACGGTGTTTATCCAAACAAGTTGTTCTAATCGAGCGCGAAGACTGTCTTGACGTGTGACGGTGAGCTTACCCGCGGCTTCGTGAATGTGAGCCGGAAGTATGGAATGCCGTTGACATGAGAAGACAGAAATATGATATCTTGACGTGTCCTGTACTGACAGGAGCGTGTGAATGATAGGGAGCCGCAGACGGCTCCCTATTCTTTTTCGTGCCCTCTTACCGTGTTTATGTCATTGGTGCGCATAAATTTAGATACGATGGAGATAACGTTAAAAAAGTTTTTTATATCTTTGTGGCAGCGTTCACATGCTTTGTATGGCTTTACTGTCATGATTTAAGCGATAATGTCTGTGAAAATGTCAGGACGGAGCGTGTGAGAGAGTCGCTGTTGAGACGGTAATGCGTAAGGCCGGCTCCTTTGCCGGTTGTGTGTAGTAGGTGTGAATTCAAAGAGAAGAGATATGTTATTAATGATTTTGATTATAGTCGCCGTTTTGATGTTCTCATACATACTTATGGGAACAGAACAGGTGAATAGGATAAACAGGGCGGCTGTGGCGATGTTCAGTGGAGTCTTGGTATGGATACTTTATATGTTTCATGCCGGTGACTTCATACACTTGGTCCGTCCGGATGAGTATATGTCTTTTCTCCATGGTGCGGCGTCAACGACTTCCAGTGTGAAGGAGTTCGTGTCGAACAACATACTGTCCACGTATATCGCTGAGGCTTGCTCCGTGATTCTCTTCCTCATCGCCACCAACACCATACTGGAGATGATGAGCAGCAATGGTGTGTTCGACGCCTTGACACGTTGGATGAGGATGAGGAACTCACGTCGTTTCCTCTGGCTGTTGTCCTTCATCACATTCGTAATATCCGCTAATGTGGACAACCTGACCACCGTTGTGCTGATGATGGGACTGGTGGGAAAGATAGTGAAGTCACGTTATCAGCGTCAGATCTTCGCTTGCACCATACTCGTGTCTGCGTTGTTGGGCGGCTGCTTTACGGTCATAGGTGACATGACGTCCCTCGTGTTGTGGGTGCGTGGTGTGATTACCCCGTCGGCGTTCTCAGCCGGCATGTTCTTACCTTGCGTGGCCAGCATTGTGACCTTCAACGTGCTTCTGAGCTCAATGCTAAAGGGCGACGTGGAGACAAAGTCGATAATCACCAACTATGACTTGAGCGAGTCGTTCCTGTCCAACTGGCAAAAGATAGTGTTCCTCCTCATTGGTATCGGCGGCTTGTGGTTCATACCGAGTTTCCACTCCCTGACTAAGCTGCCGCCGTTCCTCGGTGCCCTGTGCGTGTTGTCACTCCTTTGGGTTGTGGAGGGCATATTTAATTTCAAACGTAACGGAATAGCGCTTTTCGTTCAGCGTAACTATCTGCGTAACACCGAGTTCATAGGAATGAGAATTATCCTGTATTTCATCGGCGTGGCTCTCGGTGCCGGCGTGCTCAAGGAGTGTGGTGCATTGGGATATTGTGCGGAGTGGCTTGAGGCTCATGTGCACAACATATATGTTTACGGCGCATTGCTGAGTGTTATGTCAAGTGTGGTGGATAATGTTCCTGTGGTTATGATGGGACTTAACATGTTTCCTGTGGACGTGGTTGACTCGGCGTCGGCGTTCGCACAGAACGGTTTCTACTGGCAGATGCTGGCGTATTGTTGCGCCATGGGAGGAAGTCTGCTGTTTGTCGGCACACTGGCAGGACAGGCGGTACTTCAGATTGAGCACCTGTCCATCAGCTGGTACGTGCGTCACTACGCCTGGCGCGTGATCGTGGCGTGGAGCGTAGGCGTTCTTGTGTTCTGGATGACACACTGACACATTATTATTATATACGAGATAAGTTTAAGGAAAAAGATTATAACATAAAAGATAGGGATATGTCAAAGATTAATTGCATAGGAATATTGACATCAGGAGGTGACTCTCCTGGTATGAACGCGGCAATACGCGCCATCACGCGTACCGCAATATCTAAAGGCTTTTCTGTTAAGGGCATCTACCGTGGATATGAGGGACTGATGCACGATGATATAGAGGAGTTCACTACTGAGAGCGTGAGCAATATCATCGCTCGAGGAGGAACGATACTGAAGAGCGCGCGCTCAAAGGATTTCATGACTCCTGAGGGCAAGCAGCTCGCTTATGAGACACTGAAGAAGGAAGGCATCGACGCTCTGGTTATCATCGGAGGTAACGGCTCACTTACCGGAGCGCGCGACTTTGCGCAGATGTTCGACGTTCCTTGTATAGGACTGCCTGGTACCATCGACAATGACTTGTACGGAACGGACCTCACTATCGGATATGACACGACGCTGAACACTATTGTCGACTGTGTCGACAAGATACGTGACACGGCGAACTCTCACGAACGTATATTCTTTGTGGAGGTGATGGGACGTGACGCAGGCTTCCTCGCTCAGAACAGTGCCATCGCCAGTGGAGCTGAGGCTGCAATCATCCCTGAGGACAGCACTGATGCCGACCAGTTGGAGCATTTCATTGGACGAGGCATCAGAAAGAGCAAGAACTCAAGTATTGTCATTGTGAGTGAGAGCCCAAAGTGTGGTGCCATGTTCTATGCTGACAGGGTCAAGAAAGAGTACCCTCAGTATGATGTGCGCGTTAGTATCCTGGGACATCTCCAGCGCGGAGGCTCACCGTCTGCCCGTGACCGTATCCTCGCGTCAAGACTCGGTGCCGGCGCCATCGACGCTATCCTTGACGGACAGCGTAATGTGATGATTGGTATACGTAATGATGAGGTGGTGTATGTGCCGTTCACAGACGCCATCCGCTCAGACAAGGAGATCAACAAGGGACTCATCCGTGTGCTCGATGAGTTGTCTATTTAATCTGCCAAGCGGAATGTTGTCGGCTTGTGGATGATATGTATAATAAGCTTTTGACTATTTTGGGACCAACGGCGTGTGGCAAGACTTCTTTCGCCACACGTCTGGCGTATAGGCTTGGTGGTGAGATTCTGAGTGCTGACAGCAGGCAGGTGTACAGAGGCATGGACATCGGGACCGGTAAGGACCTCTCTGACTATGTCGTCGACGGAGTGAAGATACCATATCACCTTATAGATATCGCCGACGCCGGTGACAAGTATAATGTGTATGAGTTTCAGCGCGATTTCCTGTCGGCCTACCAGGACGTGACCTCACGTGGAGCCGTGCCTATCATGTGCGGCGGAACGGGGCTGTATCTCGAGAGCGTGTTACGAGGCTACCGTCTGAGCCCTGTGCCTCAGAACCCGGAGCTGCGTGAGTCTCTCAGCGGTAAGTCGCTCGATGAGCTGACGAAGATTCTGGAAGGGTATAAACGTCTGCATAACACGACAGACGTGGATACAGCTCAACGCGCTATACGCGCCATAGAAATTGAGGATTTCTATCAGAAGAATCCGCTCGAAGGACGTGACTTCCCGGAGATGGAGAGCCTGGTCATCGGACTCGACATAAACAGGGAGTTGAGAAGAGAGAAAATCAGTCGACGCCTTAGGGCGAGACTCGACGAGGGCATGGTGGAAGAGATATGCGGGATAATCGAGTCGGGAGTGTCACCGGATGACCTGATATACTACGGTCTTGAGTATAAGTTCGTCACCTTGTATGTCACGGGAAAGATGACTTATGATGAAATGTTTACGCAACTGGAGATAGCGATACACCAGTTTGCCAAGAGGCAGATGACATGGTTCCGCGGCATGGAGCGCAGAGGCATCACCATACACTGGCTCAGTTGTGACATACCTGTGGAGGAGAGGATTGACAAGGTAGCGGAGATGTGGATGTCGTTCGACGGCACACGCCGTGACGTCACCCTTTGAACGCGGACAGCCGGGCGCGCGTTGCTGGCGTGGAATAATGTGACGTGAACCTGGCTGAGGTGAGAAATGTAATAGTCGATATAATTAAGATATGACAGATAAGAACAGATGGGGTGTGGTGTACAGCTCACACTCCGGTTCGTACAGATCACATAAGCGCTGGCTCCTTATACGCAGGTATATGGAGCTGTCGGGCGTGTTGTATGACTTCATCCAGTCGGAGGAAGAGGATTCTGTCGAGCGTTTGACTTCAATGCTTTGTCAGAATGGATACAGGACCATTGTCATCGTTGGAGGTGACAGGGCCATGAATGACGCTATCAACGCGGTGATGAGGAATAAGGATGTGCTGGTGGAAGGATTTGCGCTTGGAGTCATACCTAACGGCATAGCTAATGACTTCGCCCGATTCTGGGGACTGGAGGTCGACTCATACAAACACTCGGTGGACAGCATCATCAAAAGGGTGACAAGGAAGATTGACGTCGGAGTGTGCCGTTATATGGATGACACGATTCCGCAGGTGCGCTACTTCGTCAATTGTATTAATATTGGCTTGGGAGCCCGTCTGGTCAAGACTACTAACGAGGCGATGCGACTTATTGGCTCGAGAAGGTTGTCTTTTATTCCTGTGTTCATCAGTCAGATCTTTGAACGTAAGTCTTTCAAGATGTCGTTGAAGATTGACACGGAGAAGAAGCAGGGCGAGTATATGTCTGTATGTGTGGGTAACTGTCTCGGCTATGGACAGACGCCGAATGCAGTGCCGTATAATGGCGCACTCGACGTGTCTGTGGTCACTCGACCGAAGTGGTGGCAGATTTTCGAGGGCTTCTGGCTTCTCGGCAAGGGACGTTTCCTGAATTATAAGAATGTGCATCCTTATCGTACCAAGACGATAGTTATTGAGGATATAGGCAAGGCCATTGTCAGCTTTGACAGTAAAGTGCTGACGGGTAAGCCGTTGACTCCGATTACTGCCAGCGTGCTTACTGAGGAGATTGACTTTATCATTCCTACTGTCTGATGGTGTCGTAGTACGCTGAACACTCGTGAGACGCTGTCTCATGATGGTGTGTGGGTACGCCGTGTGTCACTTATGCGCAATGAGTGTTCTCCGATATGGTGCTGAGTCCTTGTACTTAGTTCAGGGCGCTCGGCATACCTTTTGCGGAAGTCATAAGTGTACGGGTGGAAAAACGGACAATTTGGGGCGTGACCAAATTTCCTATGCATGTTTTTGGGTTACAAATCGGTTAACTTGCTGATTGTCTTAAAGTAAGATACTTAAAAATCTCGGGTCTCTTTTTTGAAATTCTTAGGTTAGGATATAGTCTACAAACAGGTCAGAACTTTTCAGAATCCTAACCTGAGAGTTTCGGCGTCCTAACCTGAACTTTTCAGAGCCAGAATAAGCTATGGTATAATTTCAAAAGACATTTATTTGTTGACAGACATCAGCGGAAAAAGTGGAGTTTGGAACAGTAAAAAATAGCGTGGCGGATAGGAAATCTGGTAGCATCTCATCAGCCGTGTCATCCCATCTTGCTGATGTGTCTCAGGTCTTCCTCGTTCTCAATGATGATGCGGCGTCCGTCAAGGCGTATGACATTTTCTGTGGCGAAGGCTGACAGGGTACGTATAGCGTTGGACGTGGTCATGTTTGAGAGGTTGGCCAGATCTTCGCGTGACAAGGTGATGGACAGTGTGTGCCCGTCCTCTTCCGTCCCGAAGTTATCGCGTAGGAAGATCAGTGTCTCCGCAAGCCTTCCCCTGATATGTTTCTGTGTCAGGTTCACGATTCTCTCTTGTGCCGTTCCCAGCTCGCCGGATATGTTCCTCATGAAGAAGCACGCTAGCCTGGCGTTCTCCTCGCACCATTTCTCCACAAGTCTCATAGGCACCATGGCTATTGAAGAGTTCTCGAACGCCGCCGCGGCGGTTATGTAGTTCTGGTTGGCGAAGTAAGCGCGGTATCCGAACATGCCGGATGGCCTTATGGCTTGCATAATCTGTGTCCTCCCGCCCACACCATCCTTGTATATCTTGACCTTGCCGGTCAGCAGACATAGCAGCATCTGCGGGACGTCTCCCTCTTTGTAAATCGTCTCGTTCTTCTTGTATTTCTGAATGGTCAGATTCGCAATGAACTCCTCTCTCTCCTCACGCGTCAGCTGGTTGGATAGTGAACTCATACATTCCAAGATGTCATTCGTGTGTTGCGAATCTTTTTTCATTTGCTATTTTTTTTTGTTTGTGATTTCTGCGTTCAGTCTGTCAGTCATGGTCGTGTGACGTGACCTCCCTGCCACTGTCTGTCTCAAGGTCAATGCATGAATGGTCTAAGACTAATAACGCGGTACTTTTCTGCAAAGTTACGGTTTACGAACAAAACAAACAAGAAAAAAACGATTCAAATGTGTTGTATAACATGAATTTTTCGTTTAAAATGACGATAAGTGAATTTTTTACCAAAAAATAAGATTTTAGATTGTTATTGATGGAAAATAATGATTAATTTTGGGTCGTTTTATATGCGCCATAAAACCACGCTTCCAGGAGACGGTGGTACGTGGTGTGTTATGATTGATTATAAGTTCAACACCTTAAAATACAACTATGAGTTATTTACGATTCGATAAGGCCCAGATGACGAATTTGCAGGAGTCGCTTCCTAAGGAGATTCTTAGGACGAACAAGTCTGGTGCGTATTCCTGCTCTTCAATCGTTGATTGCAACACGCGCAAATACCATGGTCTTTTGGTTGTGCCGGTGCCGGAGATTGATGATGACAACCATGTGCTTTTGTCGTCTCTCGACGAGACGGTGATTCAGCATGGGGCACAGTTTAACCTTGGGCTGCATAAGTACGCCGGTGACGTGTACAGCCCGAACGGTCACAAGTACATACGTGAGTGGGTATGGGATAAGTTGCCGACGACGATCTACCGTGTCGGCGGAGTCATACTGAAGAAGGAGAGAGTGTTCCAGCATTTCGAGAACAGGTTCCTCATCAGGTACACCTTGCTCGACGCTCATTCTGTCACGACTCTGAGACTGAGGCCGTTCCTGGCTTTCAGAAGCGTGAAGGAGTGTACGCACGAGAATGCGCTTGCCAATAGAGAGTACGAGAATGTCGACTGTGGTATCAAGACATGTATGTATAAGGGATACCCTGATTTGTACATGCAGCTGAACAAGAAGGCAGACTATATCTTTGAGCCTAACTGGTACAGAGGCATAGAGTATTACAAGGAGCAGGAGCTGGGCTATGAGTACAGTGAGGACTTGTACGTGCCGGGATATTTCGAGTTCGAGATAAAGAAAGGCGAGAGTGTTGTATTTGCGGCAGGTGTGAATGAACTGGACTCTAAGGAGTTGTTGTCTATCTTTGATAAGGAATACGAGGTGCACGTGCCTCGCTCTAATTTTCAGTCATGTCTTATAAGTGCCGCGCACCAGTTTCACTACGAGAAGGACGGTGAGAATTATATCGTCGCCGGCTATCCGTGGTTCAAGTGCAGAGCGCGTGATATGTTCATTTCTCTTCCGGGACTGACGCTCGCCGTCGACGAGGTGGACTACTTCGAGAAGGCGATGGTGACAGCGGAGAAAGCGATAAGGGACTATATTACCGGAAAACCGATCTCAGTCAATATTTATGAGTTTGACAAGCCTGATATCCTGCTGTGGGCCACATGGTGTCTGCAGCAGTACGCTCGTCTTGTCTCTTTCGAGGATATGGTGGCAAAGTACGGTGCTCTACTTAATGATGTCGTGGCTTACATCAAGAACAAGAAGCATCCGGACCTGACTCTCGAGGATAATGGCTTACTTTATGTCGACGGAAGGACGCATCCTGTGACATGGATGAATTCTGAGGTCAACGGAAGGCCTGTCGTGCCGCGTTCCGGATATATCGTGGAGATCAACGCTCTCTGGTATAACGCACTGAAGTTTAACGCTGACGTTCTCAAAGCCTTGGGTAACACGGCTGAGGCGGACTCATGCAATCAGTTGGCTGATGTGCTGGGCGTTGCCTTCAAGGAGAAGTTCCTGAACCATCACGGCTACCTGCTGGATTACGTGGAGAGGGACTACACGTCGTGGAGCGTGCGTCCTAACATGCTCATAGCCTCATCGCTCGAGTATGTGCCGCTGACGACTCAGGAGAAGAAGAAGATATTCGATATATGTACGAAGGAGTTGCTCACGCCTAAGGGTATACGCTCTCTGTCGCCTAAGTCCGGAGGCTATACTCCTATATATGAGGGTGGACAGCTGCAGCGTGACTCTGCCTACCATCAGGGTACGGTGTGGCCATGGCTGTCAGGCTTCTACCTCGAGACATGTCTGAAGGTGTATAAGCACAGCGGACTGTCATGGGTCGACCGCCATTTCGTCGGACTCGAGGAGGAAATGTTCTATCACGGCATCGGGTCTATACCTGAGTTCTTCGACGGTAACCCGCCATATCACGGACGAGGGGCTATCTCTTTTGCCATGAACGTAGCAGCGATATTAAGAGTGAACAAGGTACTTGCCAAATATTATAATTATTAACACAAGGAGGAAGAAGTCTATGAAAGTCTTAATGTTCGGTTGGGAGTTCCCTCCTAAGATTTATGGCGGTCTCGCTGTCGCGTCTTATGGTATAACGAAGGGTATGATAGAAGATCAGCCCGACGTCGACATCACTTTCTGCTTGCCAAGGCCAACGGGCGAGGAAGAGAAGTTCTTGAAGATAATCAATATGAGTCAGGTGCCTGTGTGCTGGCGTGACGTGCAGTACGACGCGATAAAGGGTCGTATGATTGGACACACGGCGGAGGACTACTACAGGTTCCGCGATAACATTTACGCAGACTTCAACTATATGGGTGTTGACGACATCGGATGCCTGCAGTTTGCGGGAGGCTATCCGTCAAACCTTCATGAGGAGATAAATAACTTCTCAATCATCTCTGGTGTGCTGGCGAGGTCGGAACAGTTCGACATCATACATGCGCACGACTGGCTGACATATCCGGCTGGAGTGCACGCCAAGATGGTAAGCGGCAAACCGTTGTGTATTCATGTGCACGCGACGGATTTTGACCGCTCACGTGGACATGTCAATCCTACCGTGTATTCCATTGAGAAGAACGGAATGGACCATGCGGACTGTATCATGTGTGTGTCTGAGCTTACCAGACGCACCGTCATCAATGAGTATCACCAGGACCCGAGAAAGGTGTTCGCCGTGCACAACGCAGTTTATCCGCTCCCACAGGAGTACCTCGATATCCCGAGAAAAGATTACTCAAAGGAGAAGGTGGTCACGTTCCTCGGACGTATCACGATGCAGAAAGGTCCTGAGTACTTCGTCGAGGCTGCCGACCTTGTGCTGAAGAGAACGAAGAACGTCAGATTCTGTTTCGCCGGCTCTGGCGATATGTATGAGGCGATGGTCAACCTGGCTGCCGCTAAGGGTATCGCCGACAGGTTCCACTTCCCTGGCTTCCAGCGCGGCAAGCAGGTGTATGAGTGCTACAAGTATTCTGACGTCTTTGTCATGCCTTCGGTGTCGGAGCCGTTTGGCATCGCACCCCTTGAGGCTATGCAGTGCGGCACGCCTTGCGTGATATCTAAACAGTCTGGCTGCGGCGAGATTCTTGACAAGGTCATCAAAGTGGACTACTGGGACACGCACGCCATGGCTGATGCTATATACTCAATATGCAATAACGAGGGACTGTTCCGCTATTTACAGGAAGAGGGACTGAAAGAGGTGTCTGAGATAACATGGGTGAAGGTAGGACATCGCATCCGTAGGTTGTATGATGAATGTATCTACAACGGAGGTTTTATTCATTAACTAAAACTTAAAAAAGTACTGAATCATGAAAAAAATTTGTCTGTATTTTGAGATTCACCATGTAATACATCTCAAGCGTTACCGCTTTTTCGATATAGGTCGTGACCATTATTATTATGATGACTTCGAGAACGACCGCTCAACAAACGATATTGCTGACCGCAGTTACGTGCCAGCTCTGAATGCGCTCATACAGATGGCGAAGGAGAATGATAACTTCAAGGTTGCCTTGTCTCTGTCAGGCGTCGGTCTGGAACAGCTGCAGTATCATGCGCCTCATGTCATCGACTTGCTGCACGAGCTGAATGCTACGGGCAAGGTCGAGTTCCTCTGTGAGCCTTACTCCCATGGTCTCGGCTCTTTGGGAAATGAGGAGAGCTTCTGCTCTGAGGTGGAGCGAATGAGTAAGACAATCGAGGAACTGTTCGGCCAGAAACCTAAGGTGTTCAGAAACTCGTCCTTGATATATTCTGATGATATTGGCGCCATGGTGGCTAATATGGGATTCAAGGGTATGTTGACTGAGGGCGCTAAGCATGTGCTGGGTTGGAAGTCTCCTCACTTCATCTATGACTGTGCCGCAGACTCACGTCTCAAGCTGTTGCTCCGTGACTATAAGCTTTCTGACGACATATCACTGCGTTTCAATGACTCAAGCTGGTCTGAGTATCCTCTGTACGCTGACAGGTATATGGACTGGATCGCTGACATGCCGGAGGGTGAGGATGTCATCAATATCTTCATGGAGTTGTGCGCACTCGGCATCTATCAGCCGTTGTCAAGCAATGTGCTCGAGTTCTTGAAGGCCCTGCCTGCCCTGGCGGCTGAGCGAGGTGTCGGATTCGCTTTCCCTTCAGAATTGTGTGAGGAGAAGAGCGTCGGCTCACTCGACGTGCCGTATAATATCTCATGGGTGGATGAGGAGCGCGACACGTCATGCTGGCTCGGTAACTCTTTGCAGAGAGAGGCTTTCCAGAAACTGTACTCTATCGCTGAGCGTGTCATGATATGTCCTGACCGTAGTATCAAACAGGACTGGGACTATCTCCAGGCATCAAATAACTTCCGATTCATGTGTACCAAACCGGGATACGGATCGTTCAACCGTGGTATATATGACGGACCTTACGACGCGTTCACTAATTACATGAATATTCTCGGCGACTTCGTTACACGAGTCAATAATATTTATGGTGGCGCAGAGAATGAGGAAATCAACTCACTTATCACGATAATACAGAACCAAGATGACGAGTTGGCCGCAAAGGATAAGGAGATTGAGAAACTGCAGAAGCTGCTGGCTAAGTATAATCCGATAGAGTCAGAACCTTCTGCCGATGACAAGCCATCACGTAAAAAGAAGTCTGAAGGCGTGGAGGCGAAGAAGACCACGGCCAAGAAGGCGAGTGGAAAGTGATGATATGTCACGTGACGAAACTACGTTGCGTCATGGAACGATAATATTTTTGAAGACTGTCCGTGATACACTATTGTGTGTCACGGACAGTCTTTTCTCTTCGGCACATCGTATATGCACACTACCTGCTCATTACTCTCCCCAGTAATGTGTCTTTGTAGTAATAACGGCTCAGCGGCAGCATAACATGCTCTGGCAGATTCTCCAGATATTCCAACTCGAATACGAGCCGAGGGTCGATGTCGCCTGACTCTGGCCTAATTTCCGCTTTGTTTCCGATGCGTGCTACTCGGATCAGATATATGTCGCTAACACCCTTTTCTTTTATGTAAGGCATAAAATAATTATTGGTGTCCGCTAAAAATCTGGATGCATTTTCAAAAGCATTATTTCCTCGGACAGCCGAAATGCTGGATGTATATATCCCCATTATAGGGGAAAAGCAGCAAAGTAGCAATAGTGTCCTAAATAATTTCATCAAAAGTTACGCCAAGTCGCATCAAACCAGTATGATTTGCCGTATCTCGACAGCGCAACAAACTGCGCATACCCTCTATGTCTCATTTTC
>FLNY01004829.1_pt1 | contig 46263 bp, 45 predicted proteins | sample 1140381 | NCBI WGS metagenome assembly FLNY01 (sample SAMEA3878172, study PRJEB12797) | bioreactor metagenome | biome: Moose rumen | place: Sweden | collected 2011-10
GGGCTAATAGGATTTTGCTCCATGAGGGATTTTCTCACCTGCGAGTGTTCCGCGCCCGCACTGCTTTTTCGTTTAAAAACGCTATTTTTTCAATAACTGTAAAGGAAAGTCGACATTTTACCTTATCTGTCGGTAAGAAGAAGTAATTTCGACTTTTGCATTACGGAAAAACACTGAAAATTTACCGATTGAATGTTTGGCAAATTCAAAAGTCGAAATTAGGGCTATTTTAGAAATGCAAGTTTAGCCGACATGACGCTCAAAGCGCGTGAAGCCCAAAATCTTTTCGATTTCAGACAAGGCATCATCCGGGATTTTCAGTTCACTTGCGGCGAGATTGTTCTGAATCTGACTTACTTTGCTGGCCCCTGTGATTACGCTTGAAATGCAGGGTCTTGTTAAAAGCCATGCAAGAGACAAAACGCTCAGATTCGTTCCAAGCTCATCAGCTATTTTTCGCAATTTTTCGACTTTATCGAGATTTTCGTCAGTCAGAAGATTGTTGATTTGCCTGTCTGCCTGATGAGTAGCGCGACTTCCTTCCGGATATGGCTCGCCTTTTTTGTATTTTCCTGTCAAAAGCCCCTGTGCCAGCGGCGAGAAGGGCGTTATTCCGATTCCGTATTCTGAGCAAGTATCTATGATTTCGTGCTCAATGTAGCGGTCAATCATATTGTACTGTGGCTGAATCACAGTAAGGGGGTGCAGCTTGTATTTTTCGATGATTGCCTGTGCCTTTTCAAGCCTGGCAGCACCCCATTCTTCACTGACTCCGTAATACAAGATTTTTCCTTGAGTTACAAGGTCGCTTAAAGTGCGGAGAGTCTCTTCCATTGGGGTAGTTTTGTCGAAACGATGACAATAGTAAAGGTCGATGTAGTCAAGATTCAAATTTTTTAAGGAACGATTTATGTTTTCCGTGATGTGTTTTCGCGAAAGCCCCCAGTCATTGGCACCGCTTCCAGTCGGGAAAAATACCTTGCTTGAAACTACGAATGAGGAGCGGGGATAATCTTTTAAAACCCTGCCTAAAAACTTTTCGGCTTCTCCCCCGCTATAAGCGTCTGCACAGTCAAAGAAGTTGACTCCCTGCTCGTAAGCCGTTTTTATGACTTCCTTTGCAACTTCCTGCTCGCTGCTACCGTTTAATGCCGTCATCCAGCTTCCGACTGCAATTTCACTGACCTTAAGCCCTGATTTTCCAACACTTCGATATTTCATATTGATAATTTTAGTCTCGTTTTTTAATAAATTCAATTTTTTTCTGGAAAATCTTGAAATCTTAAATTCGTGCGTTAAATTATAAGATGTCAGGGAAAAGAGTCCTCGACTACGCCAGAAATGACAGGCGTTTACGAAAAAACGCTATGCACTACAGATAGCGTACAGCTTCTGAATCAAAGTCTGAATAACGCTACCTGTGTATAATTTTGTTCACTCGGCGTATAAATTTTTATACAATTTTAAGAAACTGTATAATTTTCTGTACACTCAGGCTTGTCAGTGTACCTTCCTCTTTCAAAATCTTTACCTTTTCTATTTCTATACTCTACAAAGAAATAAGTCGCAATTTATTTAATTTTCACCCCTTATTTCTCAATTTTTAATTTTCTTGGCACGATTCTTGCTTATATATTTTTCGCAGGGTTGAAAGACCCGATTCTAGGAGCTTTTTTATGAAAATGTACGAGATGTATTTAAGCCAGATTCAGAAATATCCTCTTTTGGATGCCGACAAGGAAAAGGAAATTGCGGCAAAAATTACTGCTGGGGACAAAAATTCTGTCAAGAAGCTTGTAAACTCAAATCTCCGACTCGTTGTGAGCGTTGCAAATAAATTCCGAAAAACCTACAAGGTTTCTATAATGGACTTGATTCAGGAAGGAAATATGGGCCTTATGGCGGCGGCAGAAAAATTTTCATCATCTTACAACACAAGATTTTCTACCTACGCTTATCCCTGGATTCTGCAGTATATGCTTCGTTTCATTCACAACAAAACATCGATAATTGCAATTCCGCAGCGAAAGGAAGAGGTTCTCAGACGACTTTCAAATGTTCAGGCTGAATATGCTCAGGAAAATGTGAACGAGGCACCGGTTTCAGAGCTTGCCCGCCTTTGCGGAGTCAGTCAGGAAGAGCTAAAAGAAGCGCTCGACTGCCTTTACACCTGCACAAGCCTTGACACAAAATGCAGCGACGACGGAAACACTACAATCGGCGAACTTATCCCGGATTTCACTTATGACCCTGAACGAAATTTCTTTATGGAAATAGCCAAAAGCAACATTAAGCAGCTGGTCTCTTGCCTTTCAGAAAAAGAACGGTATGTAATTGCCGGAAGATATAATTTTGAAGGAAAGATTCATGCTCCAACCCTGCGCGAGCTTGGCCTTTCCCTGGGTGTTTCCGCAGAGACAATCAGGCAGACCGAGCTTAAGGCTCTCAAAAAAATCCGAAAAGCCGTAAGCGAAAAAAGGCTCGAGCTTTACACGGCGTAAGTTATAGTAAGATAATTGAGAACTTCCAGATTTTGTGTTAGGATTTTGAGCAGATAACTCTTAATCAAGCAATTTGGGGGCTTCTCATGGGATTTAAATCAAAAAAATCTTACTCTAAGATTTTAATTTCACTATGCTTATCTTTAGTATTAAGTTTATACGGAGGGGGGTGTTCTGCTGATTCGTCTTCAGTTAAAGATGAAAAAAACGAGTCTGAAGCGACAGTAACATCTATAACTCTCAGCTCATCGACATTAAATCTTTCTGTGAATGATACGGCAACTCTTACGGCGACAGTATCTGGGACAAATCTTACAGATGAAAGTAAGGGCGTTACATGGACGAGTAGCCGTTCTGAAATTGTCAAGGTTGAAGACGGCAAACTGACGGCTCTTGCTGCAGGAACTGCACGAATTACTGCTACATCATCTTATAACACGGATGTTTCTGCGTATTGCGATGTAACTGTAGAAGAAAGCACTGTTCAAGAGTCCACAAAAAATGAAATTTCTGTCGGAACAAGTGCCGCTTCATACAATTTTAGTTATACAGGCAACGGAGCTACAATTTATGTTTATTCACAGTCTAGCGGACTTAATTTTTATGGAATAAAAGTTGGCTCTTCTACTTGGCTCGTTTCGGATTTAACGGCACAGACATTATCATCAACGACAGACCTTGTTTCTAACGGAATTACTTTTTCTGCCGTAATTGGAAGCTCATCTGATACAATGACGATTGAATCAAGTTCTGCAACAATTAACGGAACAAAATATACATCAAGATTAAAGACAGGTGGTGGCGGTTCTCAAACCAGTCGCTGTTTAAAGATTTCTATTGATAGTGCGACAGATTTTGTGTTCTATGCAGTATCCAGCAATTCTTCTTCAACTCGAACTATGATTGTTGAAGTCGTAGAAAATAATGCATCTACAGTGACAATAGTTCGCCCAACAGGAATCTCTTTGGATAAAACAACAGCTTCTCTTGAACGCACAGACGACGAGCCAAATCCGACCGTAACTCTAACGGCAACAATCACAAATGCGGAGGAAGTGACTTCGGGCTACGACACAATCACCTGGACTTCTTCTGACACAAGCGTTGCAACTGTTTCCAGTGGCCTTGTAAAAGCCGTAGGAGCAGGAAGCACAACAATCACGGCCAGCACGGTGAACGGAAAAAGCGCGAGTTGTGAAGTGACTGTAACTAGCAGCGTGAGCGCAAAAATTATTTCTCTTACGGATTCACCTGTAGGATATGCCAGTGTTAGCGGAAGTTACAGTACAAGCGGCTCTTCTAAAACAGTAACAACCAGAAGCGAACTTTTATCTGCAATTTCTAGCGGTGGTATAATTATAATTGACGGTATGATTGATATGAGTGAAGGAAAACTCCCAGCCGCAGGCACAACATCAATGACATCAACTACCGCACTCGACAGTTTTGTATCATCAACAGTTTCAGCATATTCTAGCTATTCAGACTGGATAGATAAATATACCGCTGTCTGCACATCAACAACAGAAGATGGAGATTCTGATTCCACTACAAAATCTGCTCTCTATGATGATTTATGGACTTTAAACGCGGCTTATGGTGCTTTAATAAAAATAACTTTAAAATCTGGGACAACCTTAATTGGAAAGGATGAAAATTGTGGAATTCGGGGTGGTTCAATTCAGCTTAGCAATGTTTCAAACATTCAGATTCGCAATCTTACACTGCAGGATGCTGTTGACCCATTCCCACATCACGAAGTAAATTCAAGCGGAAGTTCTGACGGCTACAACGCACAGTGGGATTGCATTACAATTCAAAATACTTGCTCAAATATCTGGATTGACCATTGTACACTTGAAGATACGCTAAAACTTGCATATACGACAAATACTACAAAAGAAAAGTGGCAGATTTACGACGGGCTTTGTGATATGAAAAATTCTTCAACGAATATCTCTATCTCCAACTGTATCTTTAAGAATCATGACAAAACTATGCTCATCGGTTCATCAGATTCTGACGGAGACAATTCTAAACGATTTGTCAGTCTAATCGGAAACTATTTTTATAACTGCGGGCAGCGATTGCCAATGGTTCGTAACACTACAATTCATATTTTGAATAACTATTATAATGCAGACTCAACAGGTCTTTACTCAAATTCTTATGCCGTAGGTTGCAGAAAGAACTGTATCGTCTATGCAGAGAACAACTACTTTGGTAGCGGTATACAGTACAGTTTCAAAGACTCTTATGGCAGTCTTTATTCAAGCGGAAATACAGATTACTCTTCAAAAGGTGTTAATTCAACTGTTACAGGCACGACTTTATTCAGTTCGGCTGTAAATGCATACAGTTACACAGCTGTGACCGCCACAGAAGCAAAAACAAATGCAGAAGGAAATGCAGGTTCAGGGTATTTACTAAAATAATTTTGTCTATTCTTAAATAACGTTTTGTGGTACAATCCAGCACTATCTTATAAGGAAGGTACCATGAAGCGTTTTTTTAAATTCTTATTCACAATTTCGGCTTTAGCTGCAGGACTGGCTTTTTTTTCGTGTGCGCAAGAAAGTGAACCATTTACAGGCATTAAGATTTCTTCAGAAAACTATGGGGATGCCGGAGAAGTTTTTTCTATTACGGCGACTTACTATAACGATGGTGCCGCAGATTCTTCATCATCCGTCACATACAAAATTTCAGAAGATACAACAGGCGGGGCATATTTCGGCACAAGTGGAACCCTCTCTATTACAGAAAAAAGTGGAACTTCGGTCTCACTCACCCTTGGTGAAACAGGAAATGGGTCTAGCGTAAAAATTACGGTAACTTGTAACGAAGAAAGTTCGTCAAAAATAATTTTTACAAGGACAGTAGTTTCAATCTCTGATACGCCGTCTGGTTATGCCGGAGTCGGATTCACATCTTTTTATGATGAAAGCAAAGTTGTCACTGTCTCTACAAAGTCAGATTTGGTAAATTACGCAAAAAAAGGCGGTTACACGATTTATGTTGACGGCATGATTGATATGAGTGAAGGAATGTTGCCGTCAACTGGCGGTGGATCAACTTCAGAACTTGATTCTTTTGTTTCGACACAGACAAACGGAAAATATTCTACCTATTCAGCTTATAACAAGGGAGAGTTAGCCAGTGTATCTGCTAGCAGCAATAAGACAAACTCTCTCAATTCCGCTTATGGAAATGTAATTCGAATTCAAGTTGCTAATAATACTCAGATTATCGGGAAAGGCTCAGAAAGCGGTATAAAGGGTGGGAGCATTATTATCAGTGGAAAATCAAATATCATTTTAAGAAATCTCTTAATTCAAGACGGTTACGATCCATTCCCAAATCACAAGAAAGATGACGGATGGAATGCAGAACAAGATAATATAACAATCAGAAATAGCACAAATATTTGGGTCGATCATTGTACGATTGAAGATACGATGACTCTTGCTACCGCTGCAAATGGTGAAAAATGGCAAACATACGATGGTCTATGTGATATAACAAATACAGGTTCATTTGAAAATTATAGAGTTACTGTATCAAACTGCATTTTCCGAAATCACGATAAAACTATGCTCATTGGCTCAAGCGATTCTGACGGGGCATATAATTCGAAAACAGCAGATGAAAGCCAAGTTCTTCGTTTTGTGACACTTTCAGGAAATTATTTTAAAAACTGCGGACAGCGATTGCCAATGGTAAGAAACACTCTTGTTCATATTTACAACAATCTTTATGAGACATCCGGCTCTCCTTATTCTTCTCAGTCAGCAGTAAATGCAAGAAATGGCTCAATTGTTTATGCTGAGAACAATTATTTTGGAAGCGGATTAAAGTATTCATTTAATGCGGCAAGTTCAAACGATACAACACCAGTTCTTCATGCAAGCGGAAATTCTGGCTCAACGGTTAATTCAACATCGAATATTTCGGCAACAGATTCAACCTTGTTTAGCGATAAGGTTAATGCTTATTCTTATTCAGCAATTTCTGCTTCTAATGCATCATCTTCTGTACCAACTTCTGCTGGAGCGGGCGTAATCACGGTAAAACAATGACAATGGGGAGGCAATATGCACAAGTACAGAATAGAAGGCGGAATTCCGATTAGGGGAACTGTTGCTGCCAGCGGAAATAAAAACGCAGCGCTTCCTTGCATTGCGGCAACACTTTTAAGCGAAGAGCCGGTAATTTTACGAAATATTCCGCAAATAGAAGACACGGGCGTCATGCTTTTGATTTTGCAGGCACTCGGCGCTTCTGTCGAAAAAATCGGTGAGCATGAATGGAAAATCGATGCTTCCATGATTCGCTCTTCTGACATTCCGGCCGAGCTTTCTAAAAAAATCAGGGCTTCAATTTTGTTCGCAGGTCCTCTCGTCGCCAGAACAGGAAAAGCCGTAATGCCGCCTCCAGGAGGAGATGTCATCGGTCGCCGCCGCGTAGACACGCACTTTTTGGCTTTACAGGAGCTAGGGGCGCGCATTTCTGTTGAAGGCCCATTCACATTCACGGCTAATAAACTTGTCGGAGCGGACATTTTTCTTGATGAAACGAGCGTTACGGCGACAGAAAACGCAATTATGGCGGCAGTTTTGGCAGAAGGCCGCACGATTATAAACAATGCCGCTTCTGAGCCTCATGTTCAGGATTTGTGCAATATGCTCGTTTCAATGGGAGCAAAAATCAGCGGAATCGGAAGCAACATATTAACGATTGACGGAGTTAAAAAGCTTCACGGAACAGACTTTGCAATCGGTCCTGATTTTATGGAAATCGGCTCTTACATAGGCTTGGCGGCTGCAACGAAAGGCTCAATCACAATTACGGGCGTAAACCCAAAGGATATGCGCCCGCTTCGAGTTGCCTTCGGCAAGCTGGGAATCCGCTGGACAATCGAGGGAGATGCCCTTACAGTCTCTCTTGGTCAGGAAATGAAGGTAAACACAGACCTTGGTGGAATGATTCCAAAAATCGACGACTCTCCTTGGCCAGGCTTTCCGCCAGATTTAACTTCGATTATGACGGTTGTCGCAACTCAGGTAGAAGGAACAGTCCTTATTTTCGAGAAAATGTTTGAAAGCCGAATGTTCTTCGTTGATAAATTAATCTCAATGGGAGCACGCATTACGCTCTGTGACCCGCACCGAGCCGTAGTCAGTGGTCCTTGTACCCTTCACGGCGACAAGCTCGTTTCTCCGGATGTACGAGCCGGTATGGCGATGGTAATTGCAGCCTTAATCGCTCACGGTGAAAGCGAAATCTCGAATGTCTATCAGGTTGAGCGGGGCTACGAAAACTTAGTCGAAAAGCTGCGCTCTCTTGGGGCAAGAATCGAGCAGGTCGAAATTGAGGATTAGCGGAGAAAGCGAGCGGAAAACAGTCGAAAACTTCGCTTTTCTGTGTTAAAATCTTTATTATGTACCACTTTATCGTAAATGTTCACGGGGGAAGCGGAAAGGCTTTCCTTAAATGGAACAAATTGCGCACTCTTTTACGCGAAAAAAAAGTTGAATTCAAGGTTCATGTTCCTCAGCGGGTTGGACACGCATCAAAAATTGCAAGTGAAATTTCCGCCCTCAACGAGAATGACATCAAAATCATAGTTGTCGGGGGGGACGGAACAATCAACGAGGTTTTAAACGGAATCACTGATTTTTCCCGCGTAAAGCTCGGCCTTATTCCGACTGGAAGCGGAAATGACTTTACTCGCGGACTAAAACTCCCGCGGCACAATCCCAAAAAAGCGCTCGACATTGTCTTGAACTCAAAGGGTGACAAAAAAATTGACCTTGGCCGCTCGACGGTTCTTTCAACGAACGACTCCAGGCTTTTCGGCATTTCCTCAGGCTTCGGTCTTGACGCAATAGTCGGCACCGGAATTAACGAATCCAAAATCAAAAAACTTCTGAATTTTCTTCATCTCGGAAAGCTGAGCTATGCTCTCCTTACGATTCAGACCTTGTTCACAATGAAAACTTATTCCGTTTCCCTAAAATTTGATGATGACGAGCCTATAACCTTCAATAAGCTGATTTTTCTTGCGGCGATGAATTTTAAGGCAGAAGGCGGCGGAGTTCCGATGTGCCCGAAAGCCCGAGGGGACGACGGCGAGCTTTCTATTTGTCTTGCGGCCGGAGTTCCGAAAATCCTCACATTCTTTAAGTTTCCTCTTTTGTGTCTTGGTCTTCACGGAAACTCAAAGGGCTTTTACTTAAGGAATTGCAAAACCCTGACCATTCAGTCAGATTCAAAAAGTATTTTGCACACAGACGGAGAATTGGTTGGGAATGTTGACAGCGTAAAATTCGAGGTTCTGCCGCAAAAACTAACGATTTTGGTGTAAAAGCCAAAAATCAGAATCATTTTTATCGACACAAAGACGATAAATCTGTATAATTTTTTTCATTCCGGGGTGCTCTACAGCCGTAGAGCTGAGATTATACCCGCAGAGTTTCGTATGAAGCTCCAACCTGATCCGGATAATACCGGCGGAGGAAGAGAATGAAAAAGTCTCTCTTTGTAATCACATCTATTTTTTTATCATCAACCCTATTCTTTGGCTGCCACAAAACGGCAAAATCTGAAAATTCCGACTCAAAAGAAGTCACGATTTACACCTACGACAGTTTTGTTTCTGAATGGGGGCCAGGCTCAAAAATTGCAGAAAAATTCGAGCAGAAAACTGGAATCAAGGCAAATTTCGTTGACTGCGGAGACGGAGTTCAGCTTTTAAGCCGTGCGATTCTCGAAAAAGACAATGTTCAGGCAGATGTCATTTTGGGTCTCGACAACAACACTGCCCCAAAAGCAATTTCTTCTGAAATTTTGTCTGCTTATAAGCCAAAGGACGCCGACATTCTCATTCCAAATTCTTTGTATTCTCAAATGGTAGATGAAAAGCTCATCACTCCTTATGACTACAGCCATTTCGCGCTCATTTTTGACACACGCTCAAACCTTCCTGAGCCAAAAAGTCTTTCAGATTTAACAAATCCTGTTTACAAAAACAAAATCATCATTATGGATCCCCGAACAAGCACTCCTGGACTGGGTTTTGTCGCCTGGACTCGCGCAATTTTTAACGATGACGACTCTTTCACAAAATTCTGGACTGAGTTAAAGCCTAATCTTCTTACAATGGCACCTGGCTGGAGCAGCGGTTACGGTCTTTTTACAGCGGGCGAGGCTCCAATCGTCACAAGCTATTCAACAAGCCCGGCTGCTAATCTTGAATACGACAAAATTGACTACTACAAGGCCCTCGTTTTTGAAGAAGGCCACTATATTCAAGTAGAAGGTGCTGCAATTCTTAAAAACGCTCCTCACAGAAAGGCTGCGGAAGAATTTATGGATTTCCTTGTTTCAGAAGACGCTCAAAACGAGCTTCCTCTCACACAGTGGATGTATCCTGCAAATGTCGGCGTAACTCTTCCAGACTGCTACGAAAAAGCCGCTACAAAGCCGGCAAAAACCGTCACCACGGACATTGACAAGCTAGACCAAGTTGTCGAAAAAGTCATTTCTATTTTGAACTAATGCAAAATATCCTTTATATCAGTGCTTTCACCGTTTTGCAGGCCTTGCTCTCTACGGGGATTGCGCTGGTTTTCGGTGTAGCTGGTGCCTTTTTTACGGCGAACCGCTCTTTTTTCGGCAAAAAATTCCTTCTTTCTCTTTCTTCCCTTCCTTTTTGTATTCCGTCGCTCTTAATTGCACTCGGTTTTGTCTCGTTTTTCGGGCTTTCTGGAACACTAAATTCTTTTCTAAAATCTGTTTTTTCTTTTTCAGAGCCGCCCCTCAGATTTTTATACAGCTTTTTAGGAATCATAATAGCCCAAGGCTTCTACAATTTTCCTTTGGTAATGGCAAGCGTTCACGATGTCTGGACGACACTTCCCACAGAACAGCAGGATGCGGCCCGTCTTCTTGGTGCCGGCGAAGTAAGAATCTTCCGCACAGTGACGATTTTCGAGCTTTTGCCGGCTCTCGCTTCCTCGTGCATGCTCGTTTTTTTGTACTGTTTTTTTAGCTTTATGATAATCCTTCTTTTTGGTGGTGTCGGAACATCTACTCTTGAAGTCGAGATTTACAAGGCCGCCAGAGCCTCACTGGATTTTGCCCAGACCTTTAAGCTTGCCCTTTGTGAAACAGCGCTTGCTTGCCTTTTCGTTGCGCTTTACTCAAAACTAGAGCAAAAATCTTCACAGAACAGAGGAATTTCTTTTTATAAAAGAATTCCAGATACTAAAATCCGCTCATTTTCCGAAAAAATTCTGGCATTTTTTGTTTTTGCCTTCATCCTTTTGTTTTTCATTGCCCCGATTTTCTCGATTTTTTACAACGGACTTTCTTCGAGCCGAGAGCTTTTCACATTTTCGACATTTTTGCATGTATTTAAGATGAAGGGCTTTTTTCCCTCACTAAGGACAACCCTTCTCATCGCTTTTGCAAGCTCCCTTCTTTCTGTTTTCGTAGCTTTCGTTTATTCTGCCTTTTTGCGCTCATTCGATTCACGCGGTAAAAATCTGCTCTTAAAGGTTCTGCCACTTCTTCCAATGTGCGTTTCAAGCGTCGTAACAGGCGTAATCATAATTTACTTTGTCAGAAAGGGAAATGTCTTTCATCTGATTTTAGCACAAGTTTTTTTGAACTGGGCTCTCGCTTTTAGACAGATTTACGCATCTCTTTCAAAGCTTCCCGAAGAAACAATCGAATCTGCCAGGCTTTTAAGCGCAAATCCCTTAAATCTCGTGTTCAGGATTTACCTTCCGTCAAGCGTCCGCTCACTTTTAAGTGCCTTCGGATTTTGCTTTGCCGTAAGCGCCGGAGACACAACCTTACCTTTGGTTCTTGCGCTCCCCAAATTCACGACACTCTCGCTTTTTACATACAGGCTCGCCGGTTCCTACAGATTCCACGAAGCCTGTGCCTCCGGAATGATTTTGGGTCTTCTGTGCGCGATAGTTTTTGCAATCGGAAATAAAATGAAAGTCAGGAAAGCGAAGGGGGAAATTTATGGCTTATTTTAGCGCACAAAATTTAAATCTTGATTGGGAAAATTTTCATCTAGAAGTTTCTTTTTCTCTTGAAAAGGGAACCATGACTTCAATCGTAGGGCCAAGTGGCAGCGGAAAATCTACAATTCTGCGCCTTATTGCAGGCCTTGAAAAATCCACGAAAAGCGAAAAGACGAAAATTATTCTTGACGAAAAAGACATTACCAATGAAAAGCCCGCCAAGCGGGGAATCGGAATGGTTTTTCAAAAGCCAGCCCTTTTCACCCACATGAGGGTTGATGACAATGTTGCGTACGGACTTGTATCAAAGGGAATGAGCAAAAAGGAAGGGCGAAAAACGGCTCAGGAATTCCTAAAAAAATTCAATCTCGAAGGCTTTGGAGAAAGGGCAAGCGAAAATCTTTCGGGAGGTGAGGCCCAAAGGGTCAGTCTTGCACGCACTTTAATTGTGAAGCCAGATTTAATTCTCTTCGATGAGCCTCTTTCGGCTCTTGATGCACCTCTGCGAAAAAAACTCGCGCTGGAAATCCGCTCGCTCCAAAAAGAATTCGGCTTTACGGGAATTATGGTCACTCACGACATAAGCGAAGCAAAAGCTGTAAGCGACAGAATAATCCTTATAAAAGGCGGCTCGCTCGTCTGGCAGGGAAATGCCGAAGACTTCCAGGAACAGATGATTGAACAATAAGAGACATATAATGCACCGGGCTTTTTCTTGTTTTCAACCTTCTTTTTTTTCAGTATAATCTTCACTATGATTTTGCACAAATATACTTTCACGAGAATTTCTTTTTTACTTTGCGCTGCCCTGCTTTTAATGTTTTTTTCTTCCTGTAACAAAAGTTTGGGTTACAGCGTGCTTCTTTGGTCTAACGCGGAGCACGAAATTGCAGACGGTACGATTTTAAAAGTTCATATCAAATCAAATATCTCTCAGGTCTATGTCGTTTCTCTTCCAAATTCAAAAGAAAATTTTGAAATTCCTCTCTGGCAGGCGACTAGTCCAGAAAGCAAATCAAAGGCTTTAAAACAGCAAAAACGCTTTTCTGACTTTGAGCACACTTACGCTTCTGTAAAGCTCGACGGACTTCCAATCCGCTCAGACGCAGTGAACACTTCAAAGCAGGTTTACCGCCTTCGCGAAGGAGAAATCATCCGCTGCCTTTACAGGGGAAGCGGAGCTGCTGTTACTAACGGAAAGGGCAATATGGAAGGCGAATGGCTCCGTGTCCTTACATCGACAGGGACTTTTGGCTGGTGTTTTTCTCACAATTTGCAGCTTTTCCAGAACGAAGGCTTTGAAGTCACAAACTCAAAAAATGAGTCGTCTGTCAAGCTAGACGAATTAAAAGGACCTTCAAACACAGACGCGACAATTATCAAAAATCTTATCGCAAAAAAATGGTATCCCGAAAGCTTCCAGAATATGATAAAAGTCGGAAGAATCGACACAAAAAAAATGAATTCAGCTTTAGGCTTCAGCTTTGGCCTTGAAGAAAATGAAAACCCTGACATTTTTGCAGGAACTGCCGTCTTGAACACAGAAAACGCAAAAGGAAGCTGGACTTACACAGAAATCAAAAAAACAGCCGAAAAAGAGTATGAATTTAAAGGCTCAAATCTAAAAATGTCAATTCGAGGCGCTTCATCAGATATGATGATTCTTCAATATATGGAAAAGGGCCGCACAAAGCAGGAAACCTTAATCGCCTTAAATCAGGATATCGATGAGCTTGTGGAAAATGAAAAGGCACGCCGGCTTTCAGAACTAAAACGGCTTTCAAGCTCATCACAGGTCTATAAAAGCTCAAATTACGGAACCCTTAAATTCACCGGCGACAACACGCTTCGCTGGAGCAACTACAAGCTTTTGGTTCCGGGCATTATTTCAAAGAATGCAAAGGAAAATGTCACTCTTTCTCTCGATTATTTCATCACATCTTCGCTAAAATCTTCTTACGACGGAGTTCTTACAATGCATTTTGCAGGTATGGAGGACGAAGTAAATTTCCTTTACAAGCTCACGGATACAGGTCTTCGCCTTGAAGATGCGACAACCTCCCCAATCAAAGACGGAGTTTTAACGGCACGCAGCTCAAGCCCGATGATTCTCTTCTTCGAAAAAAATTAGCCAGTCGATTTTTCTTGCCGATTTGTACCTTTTTTCACTATATTTTGTTTTAAGGATAAACGGAGAAAAAAATTGAATATTGACAAACTTGCGGCGGAAAATGTTTCGGAAGTGGTTTCGGAACTTCCAAAAGCCATAAATCAGGAGCTGATGAGCAATCCTGACAATTTTTACAAAATGGCGTTCGAATTTCAGCAGATAATGATGATTTATGAGAGCGCAATCAAGCAAATCGAAACGAAACTCGACATTTTAAACAAAGAAAACAAGGTTTCAGGCAGACGAAACCCAATCGAAACTGTAAAATCCAGAATCAAATCTCCTCAGAGCATAGCGAGCAAACTCGAAAAAAAGAAATTGCCCGTATCCTTTGACTCAATGATAGATAATCTCCACGACATTGCGGGAGTTCGCGTAATCTGTCCCTACATTTCAGACATTTACACAGTCCGTGACATACTTTTAAAACAGCCGGACATCACCCTGCTTGAAGAAAAGGACTATATCAAAGCTCCGAAGGAATCTGGCTACCGAAGCCTTCACCTCGTAATCGAAATCCCGGTTTACCTTTCTGAAAGCACCCACAATGTAAAGGTCGAAATTCAGCTTCGCACAATTGCGATGGACTTTTGGGCAAGCCTTGAACACGAGCTTCACTACAAGACGAACACGAAGGTACCAGAAAGCGTACGCCGAGAGCTTTTCCGTGTTGCCGAGACAATCGCCATGACCGACCGCGAAATGGAAGAAATAGCGATTGAGCTGCAAAATTTAGATTGACCATCCTTTTTCTCGAATCAGCCTTCCGTCAATGGAATAAAGGGCAAATTTTAAGCTTCCGTCAGATTCAGTTTCAAGGATTCCGCAGGTCTTTCCGTCATCGCACTTTGGAAGTGAAATTGAGCCCGGATTAAAATAAAAGATTCCGTTTTCTTCTTCCATTACCGTAATATGAGTGTGGCCAGAAATCACGACAGAGCCTTTTGGAAGCCAGGAAGAAAGCTCCTCGCGGCTATACAAATGCCCGTGATGAACGAAAATTTTTTTCATTCCGTTTTTTACGGGAAGGGCAATCGTAGTATAAGCGTTAAGACAGGGAAAACTGAGCATCATCTGGTCAACCTCGCTGTCACAATTTCCCCGCACACAGATGATTTTCTCCTTTCGCTCATTTAAAAGCCCGGCCGTTTCTTTTGTACTCCAACCCTCAGGAAGGGGATTCCTTGGCCCGTGGTTCAAAAAATCTCCGCAAACAATAATCGCGTCACAGTCTTTTTCAAAGGATGAAAGTGCCGTTTTCAGGCATCCACTGCTTCCGTGAATATCAGAAAGAATCAAAAATTTCATAAATACCCCAATCTGTCATTTTACAATTTACCGTTTTTATCATATATTTAATAGTCTTTTGGAGAAATAAATGAAATCAATAATTCTTTTGGGAATCAAGCACTGCGGAAAATCTACTCAGGGGAAAATGCTTGCCAAGCATTTTAACTGCCCTTTTTTTGATACCGATGACGAAATCACCCAGGCAGAAGGAAAATCTCCACGAGAAATCTACACCGAAGGTGGCAAAGAAGCGTTTTTAGAAGCCGAAAAAAAAGCCTGCGAGTCTCTTGCAGAAAAACTTCAGAACTTTGCCGTTATTGCAACTGGTGGCGGAATTTGCAACAATCAAGCGGCCCTCGACGCCCTTCACAAGTTCGGAACCTTTGTTTTTTTAAATGCGGATGAAAAAACTGCCGCAAACAGAATCGTATGGGAAATAAAATACGACTCTGACGGCAAGATGAAAAACCTTCCTGCATATATTGCGAATAAAGACCCAAAAAATATTCAGGATGTCCGCACGATTTTTCACAGTTTTTACGAGGAAAGGCAAAAAATCTATAAAAATCTGTGCGACATTGAAGTAAAGCTGGAGCACAGTGCGTCAAAGCAGCAGAACCTCGAAAAAATCATTCAGAAACTTGAAAGCTTCTGAGAGCTATCTTAAAACGCTGCCTCGTATTCTTTTTACGAATTTTGCCTGACTTATCGAAAGGATTTTCTCGTCGTGCTCTGGAAGAACTTCGATTAAGACAGTCGCATCATTCGCGGTTTTTGTGACCGAAAGCGGAAGGCCAACAATAATACGGTCCTCAAAATGAAGCTCAACGAGGCTGTTGTTTGAAATTGAGCCTTCGACAATGTGGAGTTTTCCGGAAAAATCCATTCCGCCTGCTTCAATTCGCTCGTATTTTACGCTGTCCGCACGAAGCTGTGCCGGCGACAAAATGATTTTGTGCTGAATTCGCTGTAAAAGCCCTTCTTTTTTTTCCTGCGGAAGGTTGAGTTTTTCAAGTTCAGAGCGCATTTTTTCAAAATGAGCCGCCCGCTGTGAATCCGAAGTCGTTTTTGCTTCCTCGCTTTGCTCAAATCTTCCTGATTTTTGAGGAATGACAAATTGCGGGAAGCCAATGCTCTCGTAGCCTTTTTCTGAGCTCTTAATCTTTCCGATAAAATCAAGCCCGCTTTTCTGGATAATGCTTGCAGCCTGCTCGTCACTTTCAACCGACAGAAGATAGATTCCTGGAGCCAAAATTTTTGAGATAAAAGGAGAAATTGCCGGATTTTTTTCGGTTATCGTAGCATTTTCTGAATTCACCTGCAAAACATAACCCTTGTAAATTGTCGCTGACGAATAAGATTTGCTCCAGTCTTCGATTGAAATCTCAAGATTCTGAGGAATCTCGTAAGGAGAATACTTTTTTAAAAGCGAGAAGATTTTATTTGCAGACAAGCCCGCGTCAAAGCCGCGCATAACCGACTTTCTGTTGATTTCAAAAACAACAGCCGTATCAAAGGTCTTAAGCTCCATAAAATCCATAACTGGAATCAGTTCTTCAAGAGATAAGCCCCTCATAAGCGTTACATTAAAGGCCGCATCCACGCTAAGACATTTTTTGTTTTCTTCAAAATATGACTGGTCTTCAAAAATAGGACCCGAAACAAAAATATCCTCACCGTGAACATCAATTCCCTTTTTAGAAAAAATACCAAAAAGAGCGGCCGGCTCAATGAGACTGTCCAAAACCGATGACAAATCAGAATCCTTTTCGGAAATTTGAGTTTCTGATTCACGGGCACGATTTAAAATCTGGGAAAACCTTGATGTTGAGCCAAAATTATTCTGACTGAAGCCTTCGTTCTGGTCCTCTGAAATAAGATAAGCGAGCCGCAAAATTATGCTTTTTGAAAAACCTTCCCGCGGAATTGAAGTCGCCACATCTAAAAGCAATTTAGCCCGTTTTAAAAGCAAGTTCCTGGAAAAGTGCCCTTGACTAGCAACGCAAAGATAAGCGCACTGAATTTTTTCATCAAGGGAAGCAAAGGCAAGCAATTTTGACTTGTCAAGTTCATAACCAAGCGAAGTTTCCCTTAGCAAGGACAGATTTATAAAAGCCTTCGTAAGATTAAAAAGAAGCTCTCTTTTTCCAGGAAAAAGCCCTGCAAGCTCATTTTCAGTGCGTTTTTTAAAGCTTCCGTCAGACTTGCAGATGTCAGGATTTTTGTTTATGTACGAAATAAATGCCGCAAGCAATAGAGGCGTCAGGCCAGACGGCGTTTCATAAGAAAGACGCGCATATTCAGGATATTCGAGCAAAACGGACTGCTTCGTGTAGGGTTCTAAATCTTCTTCAAGATGAGGATTTAAGAAAACTACGGTTTTTCCTGTTGTTTTGTCGCTTTTTCGATACAGAATCAGCCGCTCTTCAAGATTTAAAAGACGCTCATAAAGATTTGCAAAAGTAAAAGCGGGTGAAAAAAAAGAAAAAAGCTTTTCCTGAGTCGCATTCGAAATATATTTTACAGCCGTAATAATTCTCAAATCTGTTTCGCTCAAAAGAGAGACGAGTATCTTTCGGTTTTCTTCTCGGCGGATAAAAGCACCAAGCTCTTCAATGAGTTTTTGCTTGTTGAAGGGAGTTTTTATTTCCCCAAGATACATTCTGATAATCTCAAAAAAATGATTATCGGGCAAAAGGGCAATACTTTCTCGCCAGTCTATAATTCTCTGAACTTTTGGATCTGTCTGCATTGAAATCTCCTAATCCTTAGCGAAAAAATTATTGGCTTATCTGCCGTTTTAAAAGCCTTGCATCGGCATTTGACATATCAAGGCTAAGGCTGTAGTCAAGCGAAGTTCTGGCGGACTCAAAATCCCCAAAATCTGCCTGAATTTTTGCGGCCCTGTAAAGCAGTTTGGATTTTGTCTGTGGAGAGCGGGACTTTCCGGCAGCAAGAGAATACAAGGCAAGAGCCTTTTTTCGCTCCCCTGTGCTTGAATAAATCATCGCAAGATTCGCAGTGCTAGAAGGAGAAGCGAGAGGAGAAACAGAAGTAAGATTTCCAGTCACATTCGCTTTTTTTACGCCGCCTGTTTCAAAGACGACATATTCATACAATCGCTTTGCCGCCGAAATATTTTTGTCCAGCAATGAAAAATAAGCTGAAAATTCAACCTCCCATATTTCCATTCGCTCAGTTTTGTCAGCCGCCCTGTCACCAAAGGCAAGGCGCGCGACGCTTTCTGGAATTACCGGTAATTTTTCTGTTTTACTGCCGCCAAAAATATCAGTTTTGACATTTTCTTTTGTTCCTGCCTCTGACTGCTGTCTTCTGTAGTTTAAATCAAATTTTGAGTCGATATAGCTCGTAAAAAGCTGCCGTCCTTCGTCAATCAGACCGTAAGCCAAAAATTTCTGAACCGCAAACTGAACCAAATGAGATGGATAAAGATTCGTTCCAAGCTGATTCTGCTCAAGCTCTGAGTAGATAGCCGAAGTTTTTTGATTAAGGTTTAGCCCTGGATTATTTTTCAGATACAAAGAAAGCCGCTCGACAATCAAATCATCATCGTGCTTGATATTTGCCTTACTTTCCCGTTCCAAAGTCTCGTTCATCCTAAAAAGAGCGTCCTCGATTGTGAATTTTGGCCGCTCGTCGTACTCACGCATTTTTGCTGTTCTGAGAGAAGTTTTTCGAAGTGCCTTTTCAAGAGCCGACATCTGAAGTGGCTGAGAGTCCTTCCAGGAAAGTTTTCCGTAAGAAATTAAAGCCGGAATGTAATCAGGCTCAGAAATCAAGGCCTCAATCAGATATTCATAAGAAGAGCGATAATTTTCGTGCCTGTATTCATAAAGAGAAGAATTTACGAGAATTGAAGGGGAAATCTTTGTTCCGTTTTTTTCTGCAAAACTGATGTAAGAAGTCCTGGCTTTTTGTGCGTTTTCTTCGTCACTGAGCAACATATAGGCATCGGAAGCCAGAAGAGCCGCGCCGGACTGCAGCATTGGGGAAGTTACATATTCAAGATTTTTTACCGCAACATCAAAATTAGACGAGTCATACTGAACATAAGCCCAGAAAAGTGCGTCCTGAGAGTCTTCAAAATCAAAGCTTTGCTGCAAAGAAGAAGCGAATGAGTAGTCGCCCCGTAAAAGATAGATAATCGCACAGTTTCTGAGCCAGCGGCTGTCATTCGTACCAACATAGGTGTCGTAATAGCTAGATGAAATTTCCTGACTAAAAAGCGGGCTAGAAATGTCTGAAAGATTTTGGTCATTTGACGCCAACAACTGTTTCATAATCGCTTCGGAGCGAATCGAGCCGTATTTTGTTCCTTCAAGCTTTTTTGTGACGACAATAGCGTCGTTAAGGCGGTTTCGCCGAAGCAGAAAATTTCCGTAAACTGCAGAAAGCTCCTCGTTGTCAGGAAGCTTTTTTAATGCCTTTACAAGCACATTTTCGGCTTTTTTTTCTTCGCCCAGAGTCATATAACGGCGATAAAGTCCAAGCCGCGCAAAGGAACTGAACGCTTTTTTTTCTGATTTTTTCAGAAGGCGCATTGCCTCGGAAGCGTCCCCGTTTTTTATGAAAATATCAACGCTTTCCATTGCGCTCAAAAAAGAAGAGTCATCGTCCTTTGAGCAGGAAACAAAAAGAAGTGCGAGAAGAAGCGCAATAAAAGAAAAAAACATTTTTTTTGAAAAAAGAACCTTCATTTTTTACTCCGAATCCAATCAATCGAGGTTCTATTTTATCATATTTTTTAGCTGTCATAAAGTATTTAGCCTGAAATTCCAGTTTTCTAAATCAACCATAATCTGAAAAAATTTTGTGGCGAATCAAATTGTACCAAGTCATTCATTAAAGGAAACCTCTAAAAATTGCAATTTTTAGAGGTAACTTTGAAAGTGCGATGTTTTAATTCCTGCTATTACCAGGAATTAAAACTCGTCGGGTTCTCTAAAAAATCACCAAAGGTGAGTTTTTAGAGATACCCTAAACATTCTTGAAGGACTTTTCAATTTTTACTTTCATGCCATCCAGTTGAACAATCCTGCAATGCTTCGTAATAAGTTTCTTTTGTATTTTCAATCAGCATTTCAAGACTGATATATTTTCCAACAATAAAGCCTGCTCGGTAATATAAAAGCAAAGTCAAAAGACGGCTCATTCTTCCATTGCCGTCTTCAAATATGTTGTCGTTAGATTTATATTTTCCGCTTCGAGTCCATACGGGCTTTTAAATCATTATGTTTAAAATAAAAAAATCTCCTGCGCTTACAGGAGATTTTTCTTTAGCTGGGGTAGGACTCGGCTTCCAGTCTCAAACCTCCTGTTTGTTCCTTCCAGCCGCCTTCGTTCGCTGTCGGGCGCGTCCTTGCGCCCTCTTCCTCCCTTTGGTCGGCGCTCACTTCGGTTCGAGTCCTCGCTGTCTTTTCAGAAGATTAGATTTAAAACAAAAAAATCCACTCGCTTTGAGTGGATTAACTTTAGCGGGGGCAGGACTCGAACCTACGGCCTCCGGGTTATGAGAAGGTCAAAATAGTCTCCGCTAGTATCACACCCCTTCAGAATGTTGCATTTTTCGCATTATACACCAACTCTTTCCCAAAAACAACACAGATTGCAACAGTAAATTTCAGTTAAAAATTGCGTTTTGTTTAAAGTTTTTGGTTAGAATTTCGACCTTCAGAGTTTTAACCCGTAGGCCGAAATTTACGCTATTTTTACAGTTTTAGATGAGGCCTCAGGGCTGTTGTCCCGGAGATTTTTATACTGAGTATATAAAACTTTACTAGACTTTTACCTTTTTTATATCTGTCTTATAAGCTTTTGCGTTTCCTTGTTTATTCGGTATCAAATAACCCGAACTTACGAGGACATCAAGTATTTTGGTTCTGAAATATGTAGAATCTGATATTCCAAGATAATTTGCTATTTCACTTGCTTTTCGAGGTGCATTACAGCAAAAGGCAAGGATTTTTTCATCATGCTCGGAAACTGGAGGCGCTGGCAAAACATCAATTGCTGGAATGCTGTCATTCTTAATACCTAAAGAATAGGTTAAATCTGGAAGAACGAGTGTAAAATGATCTGATGATGAGAAAATATATGGTTTATGATTTTCGTCTGCATCTGCATAATCTGAAACAATTTTATCGAATCCGGTTCCGGCAGCTTCCATTACATTGCATTTTACAAAAACTTTACAAATTAATTCATTTCGGCGCATTGAAATAATATTGGAAAGATCATAAGTCTTTGATATTTTTTCTCCCTGATAAAAACTTCCTGGGGAAGAAATTTCCATTCTGTCTTTAAACATATCAATCTGAATCTGTGTCCCCTCAAGAAAATAATCCCTATGAGCCAGGGCATTGATTACTCCTTCAAAAAGTGCACGCTCTGGATATGCATCTAAATCGATTCTTGAATCTGGAAGTTTTACCATTGCATGATTCATACGTAGGTTTACAAATTCCATTATAAAATTTATAGAATCAATAAGATTTCCGCTAAATCTGTTAATTGTTATAATTCTTTCACTACCTTTAGTAAAACCTGCGAAAAGAGAACATTGAATTTGAGTTCTTTCTCCAGAATAATCATCAGAAAAAAGAACAGCACCATTCTTTAATATTTTTTCATTTGTAAAGAATCCCATTGACTGCAATGCTTTGTCAGTTAATTCTTTGCCAGAATTATGTTCACTGTAAAATGAAAGCAACTTTGTAAAGTTTTCCCGCTTATATTCATAACCAGAATCAAGTACATCAAACTGTGTATTGTGGCTTTTTATACTCATTGCGATTATTTCTTCGTAAGTTGCACCATTTGTGAACCCCTCACGACGCATATAAATAGAAGGAACATTCTTAAATTTCAGGATTATCGGTTTTATTGGAGATTCAGAAACATCTATTTTGATTATAAAAAGTTCTTTATCATGAATCTGATAGCTTATAAATGAAAGTTTGTATATTGGCCGAGGAAATATGTGTTCATTAATCTGATTATTAAAGAAATTGCGTTCATTATCAGCTTCTTTGCGCGTGAAGCCTATAAGTTTATTTGATTTATCTTCAACTCCAATAAAAAAAGAACCACCTTCTGCATTTGAAAAGCCAGCTATGGTTTTAAGCCATCCTTCTGTATCCTCTCGGTTCAAGCGAGATTTACATTCAATATTTACACTTTCCATTGCTGAGATTTTTATAATATCATCGAGAAGCATGACACCAATCCTCCTGGTAGGTTCAAAGTGTTTGAAGTAGACTTTGAACTTACTTCAAAGTCTACTTCAAAGTCACTTCAAAGTCAACTTCAAAGACAGTGAAGTAATTTCATGTTATTCTACTACCATGACCTTCAAATCAATCGTCTCTCCGGAAAGCCTTCATCCACAGCCAGAAGCCTTCAAGGATGCTGAAATTGCTGAAGAAAGCCCTGCCGCCGTCCTCGGAAAAACTACTCTACTTGAGTTTTCGATGATTAGGTTGACGCCCCTCCAAAATTTGACGGTCGTTATACCTAAGCTTTTTGTATTATTATATATTGTTTCAAATAATTTTTCTTGGAGCCTATTAAAAACTAGTAAAAAAAGATTCTTTTTTATAAAATTTTATATTTTTTGTTAATCTTTTACATAATTTAAGTATAAATGGATGATACTATGAAAAGATATGAAGTTCAGAAAGATACAGTTGATATGTTCTTGAAGGCCTATTATACTTGGCGTAATGAGCCTGGAGATGACGAACTTGGTGAGCCCTTTGAGAATAAAGAGCTTTTTGATAAACTTAGCAAAATTTTTTCTGTAAAAGTAAAATATACTAAAGGCGGCGCTTTTATAGAATATCCAAACGCTTATGTTAAGTTTCTTAAAATGGACTATTACGATAGAAAGACTTCTTTCAAATATAAGTTTCGTCAGTGGGTATATGATAAAGGTATTTTTAAGAGTGGACAGTATCTTTTTAAGATTCTTGATTTTACAAATTACCCAAAGATGTATCAGAAAATGTGCATTAAGTTTCAGCAAATTGGTCTTCTTGAAGAAGATTACAATTTTATATTTAATAAGGCTAAAGAAAAAAATAATTGGGTTTCAAGCTATCAATATAATCTTGAAACCCTCTATAGAACTATTCTTGGTAGAAATGATATTTTTACTGAAAATACAACAGTATGGTTTTACATTAAAAATATCATAAAATATATTTTCACCGCTTAGGTTGACGACCCTCCAAAATTTGACGGTCGTTATACGAACATATTAAAACTAAAAAAGCAGCTTAAAATTGTTCTTTATATTTCTTAATAAAAGAGAAAAATTCTTGCTTAGCAAAGGTATATTGATCTTGATACGGCCAATATACCTTTTTTTTATCTAAGTCTTTTATGATATTATTACAATCAGATAAAATCGCTTTTATAGACGCTACCGTATAAAGGCCCAATTTTTCATTTTTACGTTTTTTATAGTCCTGAATAGTTCTATTAAGACAATCAGATGTATTTTTAAAAGTATTTTTATTTTCGAGATAAGTAGCCTGATAAAGCTCATTTAATATGAGCTCAAGTGTTAAGAGAGCCTTAGAATTAAATTCAATTTTTTTCTTTTTATTAAAAATCATATTATACACCTTACATTATATAATATATAAAAAGTATATAGAAAATATAAAATTATAAAAAATACTCACTAGCTATATCACACTCATCTTCAAACCAAAATAGAGTTATGGTTGACGACCCTCCAAAATTTGACGGTCGTTATACTAACGCCAACAAGAGAACTATTTAGCTGCTAAAATAATAACCTTTCTTTAATTTACACTAAAAATAATATATTTACATATTATAACTATGAAGGAGGCCAGCTATGGATTTAGAAAAGATTAATGAAGAATATATTTTTCAATATTTGCCAGAAAATTATTCTATTCTTATGGTTTCGCCAAAAGATACTGTTACTATTAGTTGTTTTCCAATGCTTTCTATAAAAGAGGGACTTACTATCGCAAAAAAATATAATAGTAGGTTAGATTATGATAGTAATAATCCTAACGCAAAAAATGTTAGAGACTATTTAAAATCAATTATATAATAATTGGTGTGGTTGACGACCCTCCAAAATTTGACGGTCGTTATACGTTAACAGGAATAGTACCAGAAAAAATTAGGTGGGAACTAAAAAATATAAAACGTTGGAAGAATGGCGAAATAATAGTTTTAGATTCTAAAACAAATAATCAAATAGATTATAAATCTAAGCCTGGGTATGTTTAATTATAATCAAAAAATCTAATTTCTTCGCCGCCATTAGATAGAAAATATGCTTTTAAAATATTATATTCTTCTTTAGTCATAAAAGAAGCACTAGCTCCAATATATAATCCACCATCGCTACCCCTTAAAAGAGCAGCTTTTCTTAGGCCAGTTAATATATCATAACTACCCTTAAAATTAGGATCATTTTTAGCAGCGTTAGAAGAAATAATTACAAAGTCTTTAGTCATTCTAAACTTTGAACAAAAATCATTTATATTCAAATGACAATTTGGTTTCTTAAAAAAATTAAAAATATTCATAGTTATCTCCTACTATTAGGGTTGACGACCCTCCAAAATTTGACGGTCGTTATACAAATAATGTAGAAGTGAAGAAAAAAGATACTTTTAAGTATAATATAGAAGGCTTAAAGAAGAAATCACAGGCTTTCTTGAATACGCTTGTTTAGGCTTTCTACTATAGGCGCTTCATCTTTATATTCTTCATCTTGCTGAGTGTAAATTGACCTAATTAAAATATTTCTTTCTTTACCAATTTTTACTGCTTCATCAAATGAAACTTTTTCAAGAGTTGGAAAGCCTCTTTTAAGAATATTAAACTTTTCATCATTCTTTTCCAAAAAGAGCTCGCCATTATCTAATTTATCATATATAACAAAATATTCCATAACTAGCCTCCTTCAGGTTGACGACCCTCCAAAATTTGACGGTCGTTATACCCAAATGTCACAGCTGCAAGCAAGCTCATACGAAGATTTATCAAGCCATTTAATACTTTCAAGTAATTCATCATGCTGGTCGCTTAAATTTTTCCAATGGATAATTCGTTCATGATGTGAAACTCTATTTCTTAGTACACGGATTCTATCAAATCTTGTCTGCAAATATTTGATATTTCTTTGAGCCGCAGGAACGCCTCTAAAACTGAGAATACCTTGGGGTAAGAAACGATGTCCAAAAACCAAATGTTAACTCAGAAATAATTCTGTCATGAGTAACTGGCTTTCCTTTTTTCTGAATCTTATGCTTTGCATCATTAATATTCTTCATTGATGTAGAATCAAGTGTCAGAATGTCATACCAGTTATCTGCTCCTGCTACTGCACACAAAATTTTAATTATATCTTTTACCTCTGGTCATTATTCAATATGTTCCACATATCATCATAAGGACTCAGATATTTCCACTGTAAAAATTCAAAGTCATCTTTATTAAGATTTTCTATCAGTTCTGTTCTGATTCCTTTTTCATCATGGATGAACACATACTTGCATATTTTATTTTTTTCCGGGAAATCAAGTATATCATCGTCTGGATAGTAAACAGCCCAATTAAGAAAACCTGCTTTATTAAGAGAAGGTAAATGCAATTTTTTGGCAACATGCCTCTTGTTTATTCTAGGCTTATACCCCAGTCTGTGCAAAATGAAAGCTTCAAAGGTATCTAAATCCTGTTCTTTATAGACACCCTTGAAAAACGGCTTTCTGTTATTTTGATTTCGAGCCTCATAATGATATACTTTGCCGCCTTTTACCCATAAAAAATGTTTTGCGCCATTATTCCACTTCTTGGGCAAATAAATAATCTTCACATTTTTCGGGTCTTTTATCCATGCTTTTAGAGCTTCTACCAAACAATTGCTATAGTTCATTTCCATCCGCCATTTTTGTAGATTACCATAAGTTCATTAAATTTTTCCTCGATAAAGTCGGTATAAGTTTTCATGAACCATGGTAATTTATAAGATCTCACTTTTTTGAATTCTTTATTTAACTTATTTAATAAATTTTTTTCATAATCTATATCATAATCAAAAGGGCCATTTTTCATATTAAAAGTTTCGTCATATCTATTTTTAACATGATCAAAATCAACAATGCCCCGTTGAAAAGCATCTTCAATTTTTTCTTCTGACTCATCATAGTGCATGCCCCATGTTGTCATAATAATGCCATTTAGAGTTTGTAAATTAAACAATGCACAGTTATTAAATTTTATAGTTTTATTCATAATCATCTCCTTCATAAGTAATATATGAAGTTTATTTAGAAAGTATAGAAAAGATTAACAAATTTTTTCCCCATTTTTTTACTCTTCTTTTTATACAAATAAAACATTTTTTACATCTTATGACTAACTCAAATTTTGCAAATTAAATTTTTTTTACATATTTTAAGTAGTGAAAAGCTTTCGCCAGATAGTTCTTTGACATATACGCTGGGGGTACAAGCACGCTGTAATGGAACGTCGGGCTACAATCGTTTATGCAAAATATCGCGGCAAGTACAAAATATGCATAGAGGTCACTCCCCAGTTTGATGTACGCCAGGCTCTTGGTCCCTCGAACAGCAAGCTTTCTGGCAATGCGCTGGAAGCCTTTATCGAATGGTGCGACAAAAAGGACATCCGACGCACGCATGTTTTTGGGCGGGTACATTTGGCACCGTAGGTTTTGTTACTAAACTTACTTGCCTCGTGGATTTCTGCAAAAGATTATTTCATCGATTAAACCGTGCTTTTCCTTCCATTCAATTATCATTTCTGTATAATACCGTTGATGAATATATTTTCTGCAGAGCGCACCTTTTGTTTGGCAATGACAACACCATTTGTGGAATTTTTCGTCCAGAGCTTTAGAGGACAGATGATCTTTATTATACTTTTTAATATCGTCTATTTTTATTTTATTTTCTGGATTGTTTTTAGGATTTCTTTTGCCCTCTTTGAGAACATAATTACTTTTCAGGCAATCTGATTCTGCAAGTTTCTTGAGCAAAAATTTCCACGCATTAAATAAACCAAGTTTATCGATTTTCCCGTCTGCTATTTTTTGATTCTTAGCAATGTACCTTAATTTGTGTAATTCTTTGTCAAATCTTTCCGAATAGCTTTCTTTAAAAACAAGATGATTTCTAACATATTTGCGTAAGTTTTCCTTTTCCTCTATCGGGTAAATTCCGAGTATCTTAGCATCTCTTTCTCTTCCAGATTTCAAAATCATAACAGGAATATTGTCTGTATATTTTCTGTGATTCCCAAGCTTATATCTTTTAAGAATGTTTTCTTTATGACTTTCCCAAACCTCTAAAGACCACCTTTCTTGTTGTTTTTTTGCATACTCCTTGTGGTAGTTATCCAGAAACTTTCTGCTGACACCAATAATTTTTGCATAGTCTTTTGCATTCATATTTTCATATTATCCTCATTTTGATACACAGTCCACCTTTTTTTTACTTTTTATATATAGCAGTCATAGGAGGTTAATATGGCAAAATTGTTGGTTTGTGGTAGTCGTTCAATTACGGACTCTGCTTGGATTTTTTCTCAAATTGAGCAGTACATCTCTGAGAAAAATTTGGAAATGTCATCGCTCGTTATTATCGAAGGAGGGGCAAAGGGTGTTGATTCAGTGGCTGGTAATTGGGCCCAGTCACACGGGGTTACGGTCGAAGTTCATAATGCTGACTGGGCCCGCTATGGCAGGGGGGCCGGCATTCGTCGTAACGAAGAAATGGTTGCTGCGGCCGACTTCGTTTTGGTTCTTTGGGATGGTTCTTCACGCGGTACAAAAAATGACATTGATTTGTGCAGAAGGAACTTTAAGACTTATAAAGTCGTAAAAAAGTTGTCATAAAAAATCCTTATAACTGCCCTGCCTCATGGGGCAGTCCACCTTTTCGTTACATATTCTTTTTATCGGCAATAGTAAGGAGGCCAAAATGACAAAGTTCCACACAACAAAAATTCTTTCCGCTCAGGAAGAAATCGAGTATGCAAAACTTGCTGCGGCAGGTGATATGGCTGCACGCGAAAAACTGATTGTGTCAAACATTCCGTTTGTTAGATCGCTTGCAAAGTCTTTTCGGGGGTATGGAGTAGGTACTGAGGATTTGGTTGCGGAAGGTATTCTTGGTTTGGTTGAGGCTGTTGATCGATTTGATTATTCAAGGGGATTCAGGCTTATAACCTATGCAAAGTCGTGGATCTGGATGTTCATGCAAAAGGCTGTAAATCAGCGTTGTTCAAAAAAATATCGGCTTGTTTCACTTGATGCTTCTGTTGATTCAGATGATAACGAATCGACATTGGGCTCAGTTCTTGCTGATATGGATAATCTTTCTGTTGAAGATGAGTGCGAAAAGAAAGTTGCAAAAGAAAAGCTTTGGAAGGCCCTCTCTTCGCTTAAACCAAATGAACGCGAGATCATAATCCTTCATTACGGTTTGTGTAACAAAGAAGAACACAGCTTTGAGCAAATCGGGACAATAAAGGGAAGAACTCGTTCCCGAATGCAGCAGATTGAAAAAAATGCCGTTGAGCACCTTCGTGAAAATCTTGAGCGCTTTGTCGGCTAAAAATGGGAGAAAAAATGAATAATTCAAATTACATGCGGGACCTGATGCTTACAGGCTTTGAATTAAGCAGAGTTTCGGGAATTCCAATGCTTTATCTTGGAAATCCTGGTATGGGAAAAACCACAATCGTTAATCTGTGGGCAAAAAGAAACGGTTATCATGTAGAAAGTTTGATAGGAAGCGCCTTTGACCGTAGCGAGATTCTTGGCTACATGGTGAATGACGGAGCGGAGACTGATTATCTTCGGATAAAGGCTCCGGAATGGTTTCACATAATCACCGAGCATGAAAAAGCCGGCCTTCCTTCAGTTCTTTTTATTGATGAAATCGCGGGTGCTCCAAAAGATGTTCAGGCCAGCTTGTACCGCCTGATTTTCGAGCGCACAATCGGAAACGGTCAGAAGCTTCCGGAATCAACAATTATCGCAAGCGCCAGCAACTACAAGGACAATCTTCCGCCGATGTGCGATATAACTGCTCCAAATCTGAACCGCTTTTGTGTGGTGAACTTCGGGCCTCAGTCCTTTGAAGGGCTTTATTCTGAATTCCTTCAGGAAGCAGATGAGCTGGAAAAGGACTTGCCAAGTTTTGCGCATCGTGAGCTCACAAAAGAAATCAGGGAAAAAGCTACTCAGGCCGTTCGCGGGATTTTTGAGCAGATTAATTCCACCTACAATGTGAAAGAAAGCACAAAGAGTCAGTTGAATTTCTCTAATAAGCGGCTGAACAATATCTTTGCTGGTGAATATTCCAAAAACGGTGATGTTTACAACTTTATTTCGGGCAGGACCATCGGCTATTTCCGGGATATTTTTTGTGCGATGTACACCATCGGGGGCTGCAAGGTTGATTATCTTGCAAAATTTGTGGATGGTCTTATCGGACTTGGCTTTAATTCTTTTTCTGATATGCAGGAGCTTAACGCATTCAGGAAGTTTGTGCGGGAGCTTACCAAAGACGCATTGAATGAGCTTTTGGGCAAGAAAAAAGAGAAAAAGACTGTAACTTACAATCCAAAGCTCAGCATTGCAGAAAATATAGAAGCCCTGCTTGCCTTTGAGGATAAGCTTGAACCTGAGAATCTTGAGAAAGCCTGCAAGGAAATCATTTCTGAAATTGAGAAAAAATTCAAAACTGATACCGAAAGCATAGCAGAACTTCTTTTCATCAACAAAAAATCTAAGGAGGAGCTTATAAGTCTGAGAAAAGATTATGATGCGATCGAAATTTTTTCTTTGATAGCGGGAGATGCCCTTTCGCCTTCGGAAAAGGACACGATTCTTTCTAAATTGAAAGAAATTATCATCACTTACAAATTCTATATGAATACCTGTATTCAAACGGAGGCAGCCTAATGGTTAAGAGCGACATGGAAGAGATTGTACTTGCAAAATTCAAAAATACTTCAAGATTTGCCAGAAGAGAAAAAGGCTCTGGCAGATACAAAGAATATTACAAGCTAGGGATAAGGGGAAGTTTTTTATTTCTTATTGATGATGATAATTCTCAGCCACTTGATTCTCTGGAGACTATCAATTATTCCGATGTTTCCTGCATTTATTGCATTGAGAACGGAGAAACAAAAAATGTTCCGGCAGATATATTTTTCAGAATCTATTCGGACTATCTTGGTTCTGGAATTCGAAATGTAAACAGGGAGTAAGTCAGCATATGAAACACGAATACAAACATTTTTCGGAATTGAAAGAGAAAATGCGACTTGTAGTTTGTGCTCATAACAAGATTTCAAAAGATGATATGTCAAATGGGGCGCTTGCGTATGTTACAAAAAGCGGAAGTGCCTGTTACAAAATCTTCACATCGGAGTTTTGCCGAGGCCACTCTTTTGTGATGCACGAAATCGCTCATATTCTCTTTGGGCATCTTCGTTTTGAGGACAGTACAAACGGTCAGGTTTACGACAAGCTTATGGGAGCATGGAGGCGCTTTTCAAAGTATATTTCGTATTCAGCAAAGAATGAGGACAGGACGATGCTGAGTCTTATAGCTCTTCTGAAAAATTATGCGATGGATATGGAGGTTAACAGCAAAATTTTTGATAAGGATGAAAAAGATTTCCTCATCGAAGATATGAACCGTGCGGAATACAAACGGCTTTTGTATATCGCACAAAATCGTCTTCCAGGGCATGGGGACGCATTCAGAAGACTTGGCCGTTACAACTATGCAAGACGCACTAATCCAAAAGCGACGATTGTAACCCCTGTTTTTCCAGAAACTTACGGATTTCCGCGAGGGCTTTCCTGGAACCAGTACATTGATTTAATCATTCTGGCTCCGGATCTGGTTATGCCCAAAATATGGGAAAAACTTCGTACAGAGCAGGGCAGATTGATTGAAAAAGAAAGCAAAATTCCAGGCGAGGTCATAAGAAAAGCTGCCAGCAATCAGGATATGATTATGGCAGAGGTGTGTAGCGGAGAAGACAAAAGTGAGGATAAGCGAGACTTCGGAAAAACAAAATGCTTTACGATTCACAAGCTTGGTCCGGAAGTTGGTCATTTTATAACAGACCGAGCGATTGATAGAATTGAGGACACGCGTACAGATTATCTCTATCTCTCGAACCGGGGAAAGACAAGCAATATTCTTCGGGGGAAATCAGTCGACCATTCCGATTACACTCAGGGAAATATATATGTCATTGTCGATACAAGTGGTTCGGTAGAAAATAGAAGACTGGCCCAGCTTCTGGATCTTTTCTCTGAAATTAAAAACAGGGTAGGCAGACAGAGCAAGGTGATTTTCTGGGACAGAGACTTGCAGAGAATAGATTCTCTTTGTGATGGCATAGATGAAATCCCAAGAGGCGCCTATACAGAAATTGCCCCCGCAATCAAATACACCGCCAGCCGTTTTTGCAGCGAGAACGACAAGCTTTTTATCATCAGCGACTATTGTGACTATCTGGATAAGTGGCTCGCCGAGGTAAGAAAGCTCCGTTGCCCCTGCTACGGAATCTGCTGGACAGACAACCGAAAAGAGATATCTTATCTGGATGAAGAAAAGTTTTACGCATTTTGCAAGGAGGTGGAGACATTGTTCGTGGCGTTGTAAGAAAATTTGACAGCGTAGAGCTTTGTGATATATTTATAGAATTGGGTAGCACTTGCTATAATTAGCATCAAAAAAATTGGAGAAATCATGAATAATTCAGCTGATCAAAAACGAGAAAATCCTATTCCCAGAATAAAAGTTTCTGGTGAAAAGGCTGCTGAGACCATCAGAAATTTAGACAAAGGACTCTATTTAATTGGAATAACAGCTGAAGTTGATGATGATAAATTAACTCGAATAGCAGATGCAATCAGAGCTAAAGATGAAGCAAAAATTATCCTTAGTTTATCTGTTACAGGAATCAAAAAATTACCAGATTTTGATGTTAATAAAGGCGGAGTTTTTGCAAATTGCACGAACCTTTATGGCATTGCATTACCAGATAGCTTTAATGCCGATTTAAGCATATTGGATTTTGACAATTGTTCGTTTTTACAACATATTCTGGTAGGAAAAAACAATTCAATATATTCGTCCTATAAGACTGCCCTATATTCAGACAATGGGAAAACTCTTTATATGTGTCCTCAGGGGAAGAAAAGTATTGAAATACCAGAAACTGTCACAAAAATTTTGGAATATGCTTTTGCTGGTTGTTACAAGCTTTCAGAAATCACATATTCGGGAACAATTGCACAGTGGTTTTCAATTAGTAAGGAAGAAAATTGGGATGAATGGCTTACACTTCATGCAATTCATTGTTCTGATGCCGACATTATATTCAAGAATGAAGAGAAAGATAAAAAGGCAGTAGAAGTCGATTCTTCTGCAAATGAAAACTATGAAGATACAAATGTAATCTTAGAAGAATTCAAAGACTGGCTTATAGAGTCTGACGACATGGGGCTAAATTCTGCCAGAGATTATAAGTCTCATATTAATTCAATTATAAGGCTTACAGATTCTGAAAAGGAAAAAGGCTGGTTTGAAAAAAATATTCTCCTTTCCGAGCCGAACAGAAAAAAGTCTCTGGAAGAATGTATGTCATTACTGGAGAAAAAAAATGTCCGTTCAAGCTGGAAAACTGCAATTAGGAAACTGGCTACTTTCTTTGAAGCAGATTGGGTTTCTTCTCCTAAAGAAATTGAAGAGATAAAAAAGTCGAAAAAGAATAACGCAAAGATAGATTTCGGTATTCCGGATGATTTCATTGTAGAAATCAGAACGAACAGAGATTTATGGAAAAGGAAATTCAGAAACTCAATTCTTTCACAAGCTCGTCCTCCATATCCTTTTGGACCAGAAGAAGGTGGATTTCAGTTTCATCCGCGTATTTTAAACAAAATTTTTGGTGGAAGAGAAACAGATGATAATGAATTGATACGATGGGCTCATGAAGATATAGATGAAATGGTTATTCATGTTGGCGATGAAGATTGCTATACAGGGAATTATTATTTCCGTGATGTAGAAGCGATGGCTTTATTAACAGATGGTTCATTTAAGGTTCGTTTAAATGATGGAACGATAAAGTTTTTGTATACAGATACGCCATCAGGAAAAGTAATTCAAAAAAATAGAGGAAAGGGCTGGGGGGATTTATCAATTGAGCATAAAGTTTCGCAAAAAGCATTTTTCCGTGCTAATTGGGAAAAACTTCCTGCTTTTACAAAACTTTCAAATCTTTGTGCCGAATATCTTAGTGCTAACCAAGAATCAGGGTATACAGCTAAAGATGATTACAAATGGTATACCGATTTTTGTTCAAGTTATGAAACCGTACTTGAAGACTTGAGAGAAGATTTAGTCGCTGATTTAAACAATATGCAAATGGAATATGAATTAATGGATAGAGCTATTAATTCATCTCTAGGAGGACATGAAGAAGTTTTGGAGGAAGATTTACAATCACTTTAATCGAGAACGAAGAGATAATAGCATTTGCTCTTCTTTTAGAAGAATAAAACAACAAATTAAATACAAGGAAGTAAAATTATGAACAAAACTGAAGCGATCAGATTATTTAGACAACAAGGGTATACAGACCTGAATAATTCCAACACCACCTTTGCTTCTCAAAATTCGGGTATCAATAGATATTGGGCGAATCCAAAAATCCGCTTACTGAATAATGAGTGGTGGCTTATTCTGAATGATATCGATAATAGACGGTTATCACTGTTTCGTATACCTGCAAATACAATTACAAATCGTGTTAAGATGAGAGGTGATAAACCTAAGTTCGTGGATATACAAATTATTTATGACGATAATGATTTTACAGATAGTAGAAGTCGTATTCAATTCGCACAGTGGCTTGAGCATTCATTCGCTTATCAGGAGCTTTAATCAATGTTAATCGAAAACGGAATCTTAAAAGCCTACGATGGCGATATGAAAAATATCGTTATTCCGGAAGGCGTTCGTGTAATTGCGGGCGATGTAGAGGATAGCGACAGAGGCAAACACTTGCAAGGTGTAAAAACCGACGGTGTTTTTTATTTCCCCTTCAACGCTTGCGACTCAATAGAAACTGTGACAATGCCAGACAGCGTAGAAGAAATCGGTCCAAAGGCTTTCGAGCATTGCAAGAATCTGCGGAGCGTTAAATTCTCCAAAAATCTCAAAAAAATCGGACTAAGTGCATTTCTAGGCTGCAAAAAGTTTACTGAGATTACGATTCCTGCGTCAGTTACGACAATCGAGCAGTGGGCTTTTGACCTCATTGATATTGCTAACTTCAAATTTGAAGGAACTCTGGAGCAATGGGATAAAGTAGAGCTTAGTAATGAAACTTTCAAAGCTTATCCTGTTGTTAATTGTTCTGACGGCAATATTATTGCGTAAACGTTAATTTAAAACAAATTTGAAGGTTTATTATGACTGAAATAACATTAGAGGAAGGAAAGTCGCATCTGCGTGACAGGGTTTCTTGATCAGCGTATTTTAGCTGATATTACAAAAGCAATAGAAGAGACTTACACGTCACAAGATTCTGTACTGCTTGATTTAAGCGGTACTACAGGACTTACGGATTTTACGATTAGTGGAGTAGATTGTGCCTCAGTAAAAGAACTTATTCTTCCTGCAAGCATTGAAAGAATTAACAACAGATTTAGCTTTAGGAGATTTCCTAATCTGAAATCGTTATCTGTTAGTCGAACTAAAAGACCTTCTTACGGGCCAAAATCAAAAAAAATTTGACATTTAAGCTGTAGTTCCTAATGTTATGTATGTGAGAAGGATGATTTTTCATCAATTTCACTTCAAAACACTAGGGGTATTTTATGTGGGATACAATTAAAGTCATTATTGGTTTGTATTTTGTATAGTTCACATACAAAGCCTATGATTATACCACAAGATTTGAATAATATGACATTTATTTTTTGGGGTTGATTTAAATTGATTGTGTGATAAACTGACGCGTGGGTAAAATATTCTCGGATGACAAGCCCATTGCTGTATGCAGTTCTTTCCAACGCACGGCGAGGGGCTTTTTGTTTTTCTTCTGGAAGTTTTATACATTTCGGGAAATTTTTACATATTGTAAAAATAGTAGCCCTCGTGGTGATAACAATTCTGTTGACTTTGAAAAAAAGGATGATGGTTGGCATTTTAATTCAAAAAAATTTGAAGGTAATAAAATAAGTGATGAGGTTTTGTCTAATGAATCAAAAGCTTTGTTCAAAGCTTGCTTAAAAAAAGCGTTGAATAAAGCAGATAGTTTGAATGGATTTATAAATCAACTGAAAAACTAGGAGGTAAACTATGGGATTATTAAACGGATGGGGAAAAGCATTAAAGAATGTATTAGCAGAAGATTTTGATTTCCTGTGCAAGCCTAAGGAACTCACACCAGAGGAGCGGGCTAATTTAAATAGAATTTTGGCTGATTGTGAAGAAAAAGAAATGCGGGAGAATTTAGGAATTAATAATAAACCTATTTCCCAAAACTCAGTATCTTCAAAACCGGCACCTCAGCAACCTGCTTGCTGCCCAAAATGTAAAGCTCCTTTAAAAGCAAATGCTAACTTTTGTCAGAATTGTGGTACTAGAATCTGACGAGGTAATCTCTAATGACTATTTGCAGAAATTGTAGGACAAAACTTGACCCCTGGGCAAAATTCTGTCCCGAATGTGGAAAAGAAGTTTTTACCATAAAAAAGTGTTCAAAATGCGGTACGGATATTGAAGAGGGGGCAAGATTCTGTCCCGTATGTGGTAATGTTGTGGCCCAAATAATGAAATGCGCAAATTGTGGTTCTGAAATGGACAAGTGGGCAAACTTCTGCCCTGAATGTGGTTCAAAACAGGAATATGTTGCAGGTATATACAGAATCCGCGGTTTTGATTTGGGAGAAGTCCAGTATCAGGTCTTTTTAAAATATTCTAAGGACTCATGGGGAACTCAGAAAAATATGGACAAGGCCCTTGAATGGCTTAGAAAATCTGCAGAACACAAAAACACTGATGCAGAGCGAACATTAGGTGAATTTTACTTAAATGGAACAATCGTTAAGAGAGATGAAAAACTTGCTCTAGAGTGGCTTAAAAAAGCCAGCGAGAAAGGGGATAAAATAGCAAAACAAACTATTGATGATTTTGAGCAAGAAAAGAATGCTTTACAGAAGATGCTCGATGAAGAAGCTGTTTCCCATGATGCAAAACTGCAGCGTGAAATTGCAAGAAAGTATTTGCACAACAAAGAACCTGAAAAAGCCGTACTATGGTATAGAAAATCTGCGGATCAAGGTTATGCGGATGCTCAAAATGCACTTGCTTTTAGATATTTTGAAGGCGAAGGCGTAGCGAAAAATCTTGCAGAAGCTGTAAAATGGTGGCAAAAGGCTGCGGAACAGGGCAATGCGGCTTCACAATGTTATCTTGCTTGGCGATATTATCTTGGTGAAGGTATAGAAAAGAACCTTGAAGAATCTACAAAATGGTGGCTGAAAGCTGCGGAACAAGGTAATTCCGAAGCACAGCGTTGTCTTGGAAATAACTATTCAAACGGCGAAGGTGTAGAGAAAAATCCCGTAGAAGCTGCAAAATGGTGGTTAAAAGCTGCTGAACAGGGGGATGCCTCTGCTCAATGTAATATTGGCTGGGCTTACCAATATGGCGAGGGTGTTCAAAAAGACATGAATGCAGCCGTTCAGTGGTACACAAAGGCCGCCTCAAACGGAAATGAAACTGCAAAGAAGAATCTTCAGAATATGGAATATGTCATACTGGAAAACCCTCATGTGGAAAATTATAATGTTCATTTGAATTTAACTCCTAAAGACGCAAAATGGTTTATTGATATAAAGACAGGCTATATGAGGAATTGTATTGCAACAAAAATAAACTTACCTACACCAGGTAATCTGCCTTTTTATGAAATTACCCGCTTTATAGAATTTGATTTAGCTATTGATGTATTTGGAAGTAAAAAAAAGAACAGCTTTATTAAATCAATGCAAGTTAGATTGTTTTCAGAGAATGGAAAAAAGCTTTCTCTTGATTATATGGATTGGGGTGATCCATATTGTGATATTAATATTGATTATGTTCAAGGAAAAATCTATAAGGATGTTCATATTCCAGTCCGCTTTATTATTTGTTTTCTTGGTTGCGAGCCAAAAGAAACATCAACAGGAGATAGTTTTGCACACTGGAATGAATGGTATATGATGGAAGAGTATCCGCTTCCAGCCGGTAAATATTATCTTGAAATATACTTTGGAGGCAAAACTGTCCGAACGCAGTTATTCTATTTTGATTGTCCAGAACTTGAAGAGAAGTATTATAAAGATGATATGTATACCATGGTAGAATCAAATAAATCTAGTTCAGAGGTTATAGCCTGGGCACAAGAGCAAAATGCCAAATGGACTAAAAAACAGGAAGCATCCGCCCGCAGAAAGGCTCAACTTGCAAGATGGGAGGCAGAAGAAGCAACAAAACCCGAGGTTATTCGTTGGTATCAGTGTAGTAAATGTTACTTAACTGTCAAAAAAGCAGGCGATTTTCCATCTCCATTCAATTGTACAGGTGATAAATTTTGTTCTACAGCACAGCATTCTTGGCACATATTAGGGCATTTTGGTAATAAGCCATATCAATGTAACCATTGTGGATTAACAATTTATTGTGATGAACTTCCTAGCGATATTCCCGAATGTTGCCCCAGTGGACCTACAAAAAGACATCAGTTTCATGCACTTTAGCCGTAAAAGTTTAGCATTATTCTTATCGCTATTTTCTTTCTCTCTCTTTGCAGCTGACATAAGCACTGACTTTCCAAAATCAGACTACATTGCGCAGGAAGGTTTTGGAAAGTCGGCAAAGGAAGCAAAATCCAATGCAATAAATGCCCTTTCTGCTTACTTTAATACGGAAATTCATACAGAAACACATGCAGAGTCCACATTTTCTGGGCAGAATGGCAAAACGCAGTCAAAAAAATCCCTTGAAACAAAGTCTCATATCACTTCTGATGTTGTCTTAAAGGCGTTACAGACTACAAAGCCTGAAAAACGGGGAAAAACTGAATGGAAATGCACTGCGTACATAAACCGCAGGGATGCCTGGAATCTTTTAGAGCCGGAACTTCGTAAAAAATGCGATGCTTTCTACAATTTATACAAAAATGCAGAAAGTGAAATAGAGCCGATTTACCGCCTGAAAACTTTTTCTATGGCAGAGAAAGCTGCTGATGATTTTTCGGAAAGCTTTTTGTATGCCTCTTTGTTTTCTAAAGAGCTTACGGACAAGGCATTTGGGAAAGTTTTTAATCTGACAGGGAGTCTTCATTCTGAAATAGAAAGAGCAAGGAAAAACTGTACTGTTCAGCTGTCTTTTACAGGCAGCGAGTCGCCTCTCTTAAAAAACAGCGTGATTTCTTCTCTTTCTGGATGCGGTTTTAAGGCCGGCTCACAGGCTGCTTTTTATACAGCAATTATAACTATTGATTATGGTCTTTTGGATTTGAGCGGCGTCACGGTTTCTAATCCTCTTTTGACAATTGAGTTTTTGGGAAAATCCGGCACAATTTACAGTTTTTCGGCTTCCGGCAATCGGATTACGGGAATAGATTCAAAACTTACCAAAACAAAGGCAGAAGAAGAACTCGCTTCTTTGATAAATCAGAAATTAAGCGCTGACATTAAAAAATCACTGGGACTATAAAATAAATTACAGACTATAAGGGGGCTTTTTATGAAAAAGACATTATTGCTGCTGCTTCTATCTCTTAATTTGTGTGCATTTGTTGCAGCGAAAAAGCCTGTGCCGAAAATCACAGTCGCTCCGGTCAGCTTTCTGAACGCTGGTGCGGAAGACGGTTGGATTCCGATTTTTGTTCAGGCTCAGCTCACAAGCGACATTCAGAACTATTCGGATTTCACGGTGATTGACCGTATGGCGGCAGACGCAATTACGGGCGAGCAGAAGCGGGCGGAACAGAAAGCCTATCTTGACAACACTAAAGCTGATTTTGAATACGCTTCTCTTGTGAATGCAGATTATGTAGTTGTGACAAATCTTGTAAAAAAGGGAAACAGCTATTCATTTACCTGTACCGCACATGATGTAAAAAAGGCAACTGTAATCGGAAAGAGCCATAGTGCAGCTTCGGTTAGTGAAAATGCATTGAGAAACGGCTCTGCAATTCATCTTGCAAGCTATGAGATTTTGCGTGGACTTGGAATAAAAGAAAAAAAACTTGCAACACTAAAACAATCTGGTGCAGAAAGTCAAACTTCTGAAGTTGAGTCAAACTATTATACGGCAAAGGGGATTGTTCAGGAAGAAAAGAACGATGGTAATTTTATTGCAGTTTTGAATTATTACAAAAAAGCGATAGAAGCATGCAATAGAAATACAGAAGCAAGTTCCCGCTTAAAAAGTTATGGTGAATGGCTTTACGGCTCAAACCTCGGGTCAACCGCCCAGGCAGACATCCAAAAGCGAAAACGGTGGCAGGCAATCTGGCAAACCGTAAGACAGTACAATCTGGAAAACTGGTCTTACACCGTCTATAATCCCGCAGACCTTAAAACTCTCAGCATAGACTACAACCGTGGCACGGCAGATTATATACTTCCTGTCAAATATAAAATCAACCCAGATTGTGTTCGCCTTTATAACGAAGTGCTTTCGGCTTATAACTCAACCAAAAAACTTGGCGACTGGGGAATTGATACAAGCTTCTGGCGTGAACTGACAAAAGCTGAGGTTAGAACATTAATCGACAGCGGCTATTATGATTCTGAATGTCCTTTTTATTCTACCACTCCGGGCTACGGAGACCCTTCGCAGGTAAAGGCCTTCAGGGAAGAACTCTTTCAGGAAATTACCTTTTTTGGCAGGCGGCCTTATCCCCGCTTGGATTCAGCCCTTACGCTGACGGCAACTTTGCAGGATAAAAGCGGCCGCGTTATTGCCAGCGATACAATCAGAACAATCCACGGCGAAGGCGACATTGCTTTACAAAACGTTTTTTCTCACTACATTGATTATGACATCAAAAGTGATTTTAAAACTGCAAATTTTGTCTTTAAAAACATAGCTGTAAGCAAAATGGACGGCGATTTTAAAATCATCATAAAATCAAACTGATTTTTATACACAAACGGCTCTGCGTTACATAATATAAATAGAAATTTTTGGAGGGGTTACTATGACACTGACAGAAAAAGAAAAAGCAGTATTTGAAGATTATTGTAAGGAAATAGTGGAGCTTGAAAAAACGGATAAGGATCGCTATGAACTGCTGCGAAAAGCGATTAAGAATACAATTGGTAAGATAGGTGTATTCGATTTTGTTTTTATAAAGGCTTTTAACCTTAATGATAAGGCACCTTGCGATGACGATGATGATCTTCGTTTTGAATTAACACGCGCAAGAATCCGTCAAACTGAGGCATGGGCATTACGAAGGCTTAGACATCCCCGCCGTGCTTCCAATTTAAGGGATTACATAGAAAACGATCATCTTTATGTCATTGTTGAAGACACTGTTTCGGAAGAACAAAAGGCGACTCTCCAAAATGCCTGCGAATCTTTTGCAAAGCGGATAAATCTTCAATATGTAGATCTCTTTTTTCTGGACTCTCCTTCCGAGCTTGAGTTTTCATACCCAGATGATTACGGGCTTCCGAGCGTTTTTTTTAACAAAAATGTTCTTTTAATTTCCAAAAGCGAGCCATGCCTTTCCTGGTTTGAGCGCACCTGCATTATACCTCTTCGCGAAGACGGGAAGCCTGTTCCCCGCTATATTTCAGTTCAGCCAAAGAGTTTGTTTCCGGACGAAGCGCACTGGACTCCAGATTACCATAACACGGTCTTTGCCTATCCTTCTTTCAGTAAAATAGCAAAGTTCAAGGGGGTGATAATTCTAGCTGACGATGAATATGTACCAAGGCCGGTAGATTTTGACCTTCTCGCCGGACATTTTGAAAAAAAATCAGGAGATGCTGTTGAAAAGACTTGAATACACAGAGCCTGTTACGGAAATTGACAGCGGTACGCTCTATAAGATAATTCAAAATGAATATCCGCTTTTGTATCAGGGGATGAAAACGAACGGTTTTGGCGTGATGGAGAATTACATCAAAATAAAAGGCTTGTATTTTCCGCAAAATTTGCCAAAACTATCTGAAAAGCTCCGCTACATCTGGGAAGAGCTGGATTTTATCTGTCTTCCGTTAAATATTAGTGATACTAAAATCTGGGGCTGGATGTATGATCTTCTTCACACAATTCTTTATGTGGAAAAGGACAGCCCGACCGAAAAGCTTTTAAAAAGCCGGAATTATCCGTATACCATAAAGCATGGACTTCCAGAAATTGATGGAAAGCAGATAGAACATTCCCAAAATTTTGCAATCTGGATAGAAGAAACTGATGATAAGGAAAAGCGAAAGTTCCTTGAAAAGACAGAAGTGCCTGCAACAAAAACTCTGTATGAACCTTGTCCTGTTCCTGAGCAAACAGAGAAAATCATAACACCGGCAGAAACGAAAAAATTAAAAATAAAACAAGAATTCCTAACGATTTATGAAATGATTCCGCAAAAACGAAGAAAAGAAACTTTGTACGGGATTCTGATTTCGGCTTTTATCGTGCTTTTGTTTGCAATTTTATTGTAAACAAACTTAAGTTTTGCTGCGAAAAAAATCACTCACTAAGGAGCAAGAATGATAGACCATCTTATTTTTACGGAGAATTTGCCAGCTATAAAAGGCTGCGATGTTGATTATCTTTTTGAGGTTGCGGAATATTTTTTCCGATTGAGCATTACAGCCCGGCGTGAAGGTATTCTTGCCCTCGAAGATTATTTTTCGGGTGACACTTGGAAAAATGAGGAACAGCTTTATCTGATCGAGAAGGATGATGAGACAAAAACTCCTGTTTTACGCCCTCATGAAAACCATATATTCACACCGATTGTAAGATGTGTCACGGAATGCATTGAAAGCGATAAAATTATTGAGCGGGCAGAGCTTTTCCTAAAAAAATCATGCCTGTCAAACTTGGAAAAGTTTGCTCTGGTTATCGGCATAAATTCCATTCTTGCTATTCAAAGTGTTTTACCAGAAACGGATTACATTGTAAGAATCGCATCCCTGTTTGGAACTGACTTTGCCGGGGAATGTGAAAGACGGCTTCGAAAAATGAGCGATGACATCTATAACGCAAGATACAAGAAAGAGCATGAGATTGTCGCCGTTATTACGGATGAAATAAAAGAACGCCTTCTTAAAGTAGATTCGATTCTACGCAAAAAAGAGATTCAGCTTAAGCATGAAATGACAAAGCTCCTTTCCGATGATGATAATTTTTGCCCGCCCAAAGAGCAGAAAATCCCGATTCAGTTCATAAGCGGAAACATGCGTTTTTCAAGTAATGACGGCACAACAGAAAGCCTTGTCGCCGAAGAAGCTGGGTGGGGACTGTCATATTCACCGGAGTTGCTTTCAGTCCGACTTAACGCAGGGGAAAATCTAGAAGACTTTTTTGAAGATTCTCCTCAATACGAGTTAGAGTGTGAGAACGGGAAAATCAGCGTGTGCCATTCCACTAAAGAGCTATGGGGAAACAGTCACAGCAGTTACGATGCCTTCTGCTACCACGCCGAAGACTTTATGCGCCTGACAGAAAATTTTGCGGAAGATTTCGGCAAGCACATCACATTTATGATTTCAGTAACGCGCAGATTCATTATGGAAAGCGAATAGTACCTTCTCGCTCCTATAGGCGAGAGAAGATGCGCCAATTTCGCTTGGTATCTATTAGAAGAAGAGGATAAATATATACCAATAATATCTGATATTCAGTATATTTTGAGGAGACTATGACTTTTAATATTAAAAAACTTGAAAAGAAATACGTAGTTCATGGATATAAACTGGGGAATGGTAAGTGGGATACTATATTTGGTATTGACTTAAATGGCAAAAGTGATTTTTCCGATCCTGTTATCAAAGAAGTAACATTTCCTCTTGAACAAGGCCTTCTTGAAGCAATTAAAGAGGACCGCTTATTAACATCATTTAATGGTTTTCCAAAAGATGATATGCAATGTATTAAAGATTTTTATATAAAAAATGGCGGAAATCTGAACCATATACATCTTGTTTAAGGTTGATCCCCCGCAAAAAATTTTACAAAAGTGTTATAGAGGTTTGGTAAGTGGAAGTTGTAGAACTGACAGAAGAAGAAAAAACGGCTCTCAAAAATGCCTGCGATTCTTTTGCCAAACGGATGTATAGACGAATTAGATAAAATATATATGATTTCTATTTTATATGGAGAGTAAAATGAAATTCGAGACAATAGAAGCTGAACCTGCGACAGCACCATTACCAAGAATTGTTGATATGAGCAATATAGAAGAATTCTGGAGTTTTATTCAAAATTTTGGGCAATTTTCGCCTATGGCTGTTCAAGAGGGATGTTTAGAGCAATATAAAGGTTTTTTCAGCAAGATTGAAGACTGCATTATCTTGTATAAAAAGATAGGACAGGAATTCAATTTTGTAAATTGCAGCAAAGATTCCATTCCCAAGGAACAAAAATTTGATGCATATATTTTCACAAATAGGGAAGATATTTCCATGCAAGACTTTTCAAATGAAGTAAAAGCTTTGAAGGAGAAGTTTAATATCAGGGAATTGTATGGGAGTGGCGAGCCTGCTGTTTTTAAGACTAAACAAATTTCTGATCTGGTTTTTGTTTTAAAAAGAGTTAATTAGCCTAAATCCCGAGTTTTAGATTTTTTACATATTTGGAGCAGGCAAAGATTTTGTTCCCCGCAGGTTACCATAACACGGTCTTAGCCTATCCTTCTTTAAGTAAAATAGCAGACTTCAAGAGGGGGTGATAATTCTCGGCAACGGTGAATATGTACCAAAACCGGTAGATTTTGACCTTCTCGCCGAGCATTTTTAGGAAGTTTAACACCGGCAGTGACAAATTTGCAAAGGCAGAAACAATCTGCTTTTTTATCAATCTCTTTCCTCCGGTATTTCCGGTCAAATGCTTGATGTGTTAGGAGATTTCATTAATTGCTCCTGTTTTTGGGCAGGCAGAAGAAATTTTCACTAGGGGAAGGAAGTTTTTGTCATGAGGTCATGAAAATTTCTGCATGAGGGTAGTACGCAGATTTGCGTTTAAATGATTTTTTGAATTTGATTTTTCAGGGCTTCTTTGAAAGATGTTTGAAGTTAAATGAAAAAGGCTTCCAGTCTGTATCAAACAAACTGAAAGCCTATTGAAAGTTAATCTTTTAATTTATAATTTGCATACTTTCCTTTTTGATTAGGGACAAGTTTGCCTTCTGCTAATAATTTCTTTATTTGTAAATAAGCCTGAACATCAGTTATTTTAAGTAACTCTGTTACATCTTCTTTTGTAATAACTCGTATAACCTCACTCAAGCGTTCAACAGTAACTCGACGTTCATTTCGGATAGTAGAAAGTATCATCAATGCATTTATAGAAAGTGGCTGATTTCGTCTGTTCTGTTCATCTGCAATCATCTTTGTAAATTGCATATCTGGATTTGCTCTTGGTACAAAAAGCTTAACTATTGATGATGTACTTTCAGAATAATCAGGCCAAGGGCGTCCATAAAGAATTGAACCCTCAAAAATTCTATCAATACCACGGCCAGTTTTTTCTGCCAAACCGACTCTTTTTAATACATTGGAAAGACATGGTTTTCTTCCATAAGGTTCAACAAAAATAAGATTTTCTGAATTTACACCTTCTATAAATCCCCCCTGACTTGAAATTGTCATTCCTTCATCGTCAATTAAAACACGAACCTGTCCAAGTTGTGTGTAATCTCTGTGTCCGAATGCATTTAATAAACCTTCTCGGAAAGCTCTTGGTGTAAACTCTGGAACTGGAATTCTAAACAGCCCATACTCCATTTCTTTTTCTGGATTCCAGGCTGTAAAGTAAGTTGAAAATCTTTCAAACACCTTTCCTAACGGTTCGTTTGAAGTTTCATTTATTTTTACGTTCGTTCCAGATAAGACTTGAAACGACGCCCTATATGTTGGCATAAGACGTTTTATACTTTCTGTTTTTCCAAGGAAAAGTAAGCCTGTTACAGTAGGTATTGTTTTACCATTTTCTTCTGTAACAAAGTGAAGGGCTTTAAGGTACGGCCTCTGGCGAACCGTCAAACTTCAATCTGCGGCGCAGTGTTTTTCCGCTAGATGTTGCTGTAACTGTTCTTGCTTTTGGAACCTCAATGCGTAAGATATCATTTTTATTTTCAGTTATGATTTCAGCTCTTGTTGATACAGAAGGAACAGTACTGTTAGCTATTAAGGCCATTACACCGATAGCATCTTTATGCTGCTTTGTAAGACCTGTTGTTCTCATACAAAGCCCCTTTTAATTCAATTATAACTCGTTTTAACTCAACATTCGAGTTAAAAACGAATTAAAATCAAGTTAGAATTATGCAATTCCAAACCTCTGTGATATTCTCGCCACATCTTCCTCAGAAAGGTTCAATTCTCCAAGATCCAGCTTGGCAATTCTCTTATCCTTAAGAATCTGTCCCTTTCGGTTGGAAGTACCAGTGCTTTTTTGGAAGGTTCGTCCTCCATCAGGAAGAGCGAATTGAACGTAGATGTTTCCACCAGCTCGTTTGGTAGAAAAAGTAAAAGGCTTAGTACAATAGAAAACCTCACTTAAGACCTTTTACAGCGGTTGCATAAAACCGTTGCATAAAATCAGTATGTTTTCTACGCCAAGCCTTACATGAATAGGATTGGTAGTAGTGTAAATCCTTATAACATAAGAACTTACTCGTATAGCTGGGGTAGGACTCGGCTTCCGCTCGCACACATCGTGTGTGTTCGCTCCAGCCCGGCTACAGGCACTGTCGGGCACCTCCTGTGCCCTTTTCCTCCCTTTGGTCGGCGTGCCTTTCGCTTCGAGTCCTAACGTACTTTTTGAAATTTTAGTTTAAAATAAAAAAAACTTCTCAGTCGTTTGAGAAGTTTTTCCTTTAGCTGGGGTAGGACTCGAACCTACGGCCTCCGGGTTATGAGCCCGACGAGCTGCCAACTGCTCTACCC
>FLNY01004554.1_pt1 | contig 46246 bp, 61 predicted proteins | sample 1140381 | NCBI WGS metagenome assembly FLNY01 (sample SAMEA3878172, study PRJEB12797) | bioreactor metagenome | biome: Moose rumen | place: Sweden | collected 2011-10
TTTATTGAAGGGCGTTTGCAAACTTCCAACTATACAGATAAAGACGGCAACAAGCGTACTGGTTATGATGTAATTGTTGACAATGTCGAGTTTGGAGACAGCAAGAAAAAAGCCGCCACGAATGACGGCAAGCCAGATGTTATCGACGAAGACGATATGCCGTTTTAAGGAGAATGAAAATTGGTTAAAGCACAAATAATAAAAGCGGTTGCAAAAACAACCGCACAAGATATTGAAATTACTGCTATGGTAATAAACGAATTTTTAAATCAGATACAAGATTCACTTGTTGAAGGCGACACTGTCTATCTTGAAAACTTCGGCACTTTTAAAATATTCACTCTCGGCGAAAAAACTGTGATAGACAAAAACACCAACAAAGAAATTGTACTTCCTGCTAAAAAGATACCTGACTTTAGCGCGGCTAAAGAATTAAGACTTGCTGTTAAAAATTCAGATACGGTTCTTTGAAAATCTAAAGTTGAATACCATTTGCAGTTAAAGCAGATTCAATTCTAGCCAAACGCGATTGTAAAGATTCGACGGGCTTTTCTCTAGGAACATTCGACGGTACTACCTGCAACTTCGCAGGTACTGATTCTTGTACCACAGGTTTTTCGGACGGTGTACCCTGCGTTGCTGATTTATCGTAAGGTCTAGGATTATCCGTCCTGCCGAGTAAATAATCTAAAGAAATGTTGTAATGGTCGGCTAACTTTATAACCACCCTTGTAGAAGGTATTGTACTGGATTCATAAACAGCATATGAAGGTTGTTTTATTCCTAATACATTAGCAACATCTTTTTGAGAGAGACCGAACGCCTTTCTAAATCTTTTCAAGGATTCTGCAATAGTCATAAATACCACTCCTTTTATATGATTGTATCACACTAAAATTTATTTCGCAATAAAATAACTATAAAATTGTAAAAAATATCTATGGTGTACTTGACAATAGGGTATTATCTATATATAATACAAACACAATAAATAAAACCTATAGCAAAAAAAATAAAGGAGGTGAAAAAATGACGCTGTACGAGTTAAGCGAAAGTTACCTTGAAATCCTTCAAATGTGCGACGAAGATAACGCCGAAATTGCAGACGCTTTAAACGCCGTTGAATCTGATATTGAAGATAAAGTTAAAAATGGTATTGGGCTTATTCAAACGTTGCAACGCAGGATTGAAGATTGTGGCGCAGAGATTAAACGCCTTGCCGCTTTTAAAAAAGATACTGAAAACAATTTGGAACGTATCAAGGATAATTACCTTGAGAACCTTCAGCGTATTGGTAAAGCAAAAGTAATAACGCCTATTGGAGCAATGGCAGTTGTTAAATCTGGCGGCAAACGCAAAATGGTTATCGATGATGAAAACTTAGTACCGGCGGATTTTAAATTTACTCGGTACGAAGAAGTCATTGATAAAGACGCCTTGCGTGATTCGCTTGAAAATGGAGAAGTTATTGAAGGCGCACATTTAGAGGAACGCGGGCAGTATCTCAAAATTAGTTAGGAGATGTTAATGGCGGCAGAACAAGCTGGGCGCAATTTTGCGCCGAGTAAAAACGCTTTTATTAAATCAAGCTACACTGATGCAAGCGGCAAAACTAATCCTATGTATTATCTTAATCGTGACGGTTTTATGTTCGTAACAATGGGTTTTACAGGAGATAAAGCCACTGAAATAAAATGGAAATTTATTCAAGCGTTTAACGCAATGGAACAAAAACTGATTCAACTTATGGCGGAACGTAAATCTGCTGAATGGTTAGAGGTACGTAAACTTAGCAAGTGTCAGCAAATGACTATGATTATTATAAAAGGATTGTTAGCCAAAGGTTATTGCTACAAACAGATTTATCTTGACGCCAAACAAAAAATCAATGACTACGCGCAACTTTCACTTTTTAATCAGCGTTTTATTACGGCTTAATTAGCAGTTGAATCTTACGCCTCCGAACAAGGAAGTTTGGAGACGTAGGCTTGAACCGCTAAGGTTACAAACTTTTGAAAGAAGGTGATAAAAATGACTTTAGCTCAAGAAGATTGGAAGTCTCTTATCCGAATGTTGGCTGATACCGGCGACGCTAAAGTGGCTAAGGTATTCTTTGAAGGTTGGCTTGATGAAAAAGTTTATCGACCTGCCTTAAAAGAAGGTTGGAAAGACGCTTGCGACTATTACGACATCAGAGACACGTTCGACTGGAACGACGAAGAAGACCTTGAAGACGACCGCGAATATTGGGGCGGTTACTAAAACATAATGCCGCTGAAGGCAAAATTTTAAACATTGGATTTTTGAAAATTGAATATTGATGAGAGGCGATTCTAAAATGGATAAACCTTTAAACCAACTCAACGCCTTTTTCAAATTTGCCGAAGAACGTATGCTCGTTGGCAGTGACCAACTGTTATATCTTCACTTGTTCAATCATTTTAACAAGTCGCACTGGCAAGAGACAATACGTATTACAGACAATGAATTGATATCGGCGATGAGATTGTACGACAGCACAGGGAAACCGGCTAACGTCAACACAATCCGCAATGCAAAAAGCAGATTGAAGTTAAAGGGTTTTATTGATTTTAAACCTGGTAAAGGAAACATACCTACGGAGTATAAACTAATTCAACTTTACTCCCCTTGTGACACCCCTGACCCCTCCCCTTGTGACACCCCTAAGGATACCCCTTGTGACTCCTTTAGGTTTACTTCTTATACTCTAAGTTCTAAAGAAGACGTTAAGACAGAAGACACAAGAGAGAGAGAGAATGCGGGCGCGCGCGAAGAAGTGGGGGGTAATTTTGAAAGCGAAAAAACTCTACGCTGGGGTCAATTAAATTTACCCAGCGCAGAAGTATTAAAAAAGTGGGATGACATCAAAGGAGCAAAACTCGGTGGCGACCAGCTTTTAGACTTAGCCAACCTTGAAAATGCTTTTGATTCAGAGACTATCAAAAAAGCAATGGAAAAAGCAAGCTTGAGAAATAATTACGGCAACTACCCTGAAGTTTGGTACTTGTTTTTCAAAAGAGAGTTAGAAAAAATGTTAAAAGGATATGAAAAAAATGGAAGTGACAGCATTAACTTCAGTACTGCACAATATGCAGGAGTCGATGAATTCGAGTGAATACGACATAAAAAAGATACGGGAAGAAAATGCAAAACAGCGTCAAGAATTGCATAAGAAATTTTCTCGGCTTTTCCCGAACGTATATATTTCAGAAGGTTTTCTTTTTGAATTGCACAGAGTAATGAGAGAGTGCGCGGCTTGCGAGAATTGCACAGGCTATCCTTGCCAAAAGAAAACTGTGAAAGGAATGCACGTTCTGATACAAGAAGAATACGGCGAATTAACTATACGCCATTATTTCTGCGACTATTACAAAAAAGCGCAGGAACAATCCAGAGCAACCAAACAATTCAATCGAGCGAAAATTCCAAGAATGTATGTAGGCAAGACTTTTGAAGACTATAAAGTAGATGCCGGAAACAGTAACGCAATAAAAGGCGCAAAATACGTGATAGAGAAAGAAACGAGTTTATATTTGTTTGGAAGTCCCGGAACGGGTAAAACATTCTTAGCGGCAATAATGGCGCAGGAGTTTTTGAAAAAAGGTAAGTCTGTAATATTCGGAGATGTACCGAGCTTGTTAGACCAACTCAAGGGAACGTTTAACGAAGATTCAGAAACGAAACTTGATGATTTAATGGATACGTTATCTGGAGTAGATGTACTGATACTGGATGATTTGGGTACTGAAGTTAGTACAGAGTGGGCTTGTGAACGGTTGTATTTAATAATAAACAGCAGGTACAACGAAGGAAAAATAACAATCGTAACAAGTAACTATGCACCTGAACAAGCGGCGGCAAGATTGAATAAGCCGAAAAATGCAAAAGGCGAAGGGATAACTGGAAGCAGAATAATTTCAAGAATTCGCCAAATGTGCAAAGTGGTAACAATCGAAGGTACAGATAAACGTTTGAGGAGGTAAAAATGTATAAGCAGTTGGAAAAAGAATTGGCAGAATTTGAAAAAGCCTACCGCGTCTATAGCGAAGGCAAAGCCAATTACGGAAACTTTGACAAACACGCCGTGCGTGAAAACGCAGAAAAGACAGCGGCTTGGGTAGCGTCAACCTTGCTTTTAAAACATTTAAAGAAGGTGAATAAAAATGCTGATAGTGTTTAACGACGACCAATTTATCAATCTTGATAATGTGGGACACGCACTGGTAGAAGGTAAAACAATCGGCTTTTATCTCAATAGCGGCGAATCACGCCACATTCCGTTTGCTACAGAGGAACACGCTAAAAAGGCGTTTGATGAAATTACAAGTCCGGGCATCAACGCCAACTCAAAATGGATTTACATTCAAACAGGCAAGACTTTTTAAGGGGTGAAAGAAATGTTAATAATTAATCAGGCGAACAGTAAATATTTTTTCTGGGACGAGGAGAATCAGCCGCGCAGTATTGCGAATCTTGAATTGATAATTACGCAACCGTTAAAAAACTTCAGCAACGTTGAATTGCGTTGCTATTGCACGGGCGATTCAACCGAATATGTTTTGGGCGACTTCAAAACATTTGAAAAAGCCTGCGAAGTGCTTAAAGAAATTCAAAAGGCGGCAACCGCAAAAAAAGAAATTTATCACATTCCACAATATGAATAAGGAGTGAGCAATATGATAACCTCTAGTGAAGTTTTCGACCGTTGCTTGGAAGATAATAATTATCCGGCGGTACTTCAAATTAATTCTTTGGTAGACAAAGATTTTAAGGCGGCGTATGAAGAATATCAAGCGGCAATTACCGAATGGGAAGTTGTCAACGAAAAGCAGATAAAATCCAAAGATGATTACTATGACTACGCGCTTGATGTAGCGTATCTTGAAATGCAACGCAAATATGTATCGTATCTTGAAAAACAGATTCTGCACAGCCGCTATCACGGGCTTTACAAAATTTAGCGCAAAAAAAATTGTCGGTTAAACTTCCGACATTCCGAATATCAATACTCACATTATAAATCAGAAAAGGAGAAAAAGCAATGGCAAATACAAATTTACCTGCACTGCTTGAAAATGAAAAAGTGAAAGCGCGCTTTCTTGAAGTGCTTGACAAGAATGCGCCTGCGTTCATCAGTACGCTTTTAACAATTTGGAGCGGCAATAATAAATTGCAGGAGTGCGACGGTAAATCAATCTTAGGAGCGGCGGGACTTGCCGCAACGTTGAACCTTTCAATCAGTCCTTCACTCGGGCAAGCGTACATTGTACCTTACAAAGGGCAGGCGCAATTTCAAATTGGGTGTAGAGGTTTAATTGAATTGGCACACCGTACCAGACGTTATACCGCGCTTAATAGCGGCGTCGTTCGTGAAGGCGAAATTCGTGGCGTTGACGTCATTACCGGCGATTTAATCAGAGGCGAAAAAGTTTCTGATAAGGTAGTAGGTTATGTGGCGTATATGCGCCTTGATAACGGATTTGAAAAGGCGTTGTATATGACGGTAGATGAGATACAGGTACACGCCGAAAAATATTCTCAAAGTTACGCTTACGATTTGAAAAGTAACCGTAAAGGCTCGGTATGGAGTACAAACTTTGATGCAATGGCGAAAAAGACGGTGCTTAAATCATTGCTGAATCGTTGGGGAGTAATATCATCTTCAGCGTTGGCAACGGCACTGCAAGCCGACCAATCAGTGGTAACTAAGGATACTTTTGGTTATGTCGATAATGACGGGCGCACAGTACAGCGCGATGATTATTCAATGCTTGACGCGGCAACACCTGAAGTAGTACCTGAAAACGTAGACGCCGAAACAGGCGAAATTTTAACTGCTGGATAAAAGAAAGTACGGGCGCGGTACAAAACGCCGCGCCTTTGGAGGTAAAGAAAATGTTTGTTTTTGATATGAAGGCAACGATTGAAGAAATGAAAAGTTTGTTCACGGCGTGGAACATAATTGAAAATGACTACAACGACAGCGAAGCAAAAGATACAGCGCAGAAAGTCATTAACGATTTAATAATAAGCCGCGCTCAAGAAATTGCAGTTCATTATGAAATTGACACTTGAAATAACGCCGGTACCGTTGGGGCGACCGCGTGTCAACACTTCCAATAGAGGGCGTTATCTGCCAAAACGCAGTGTAGACTTCAGAGCGCAATTCCAATGGTTGTTGCTCAATGAAACAAAAGTACTGGAACCGTCGAAAAAACCGTTAGCCGTAACATTGCACTTTTATAAACCAATTAAAACCACTGCGCAAAAATACGGCGATATAGACAATTTGGGAAAGGCGGTACTGGACGCTTGCAACGGTATTCTGTGGCAAGACGATTCACAGATAATTGAATTGCACAGTTACAAACATAAAGGCGCGGGCAAGATAGAAATAGAGGTGTTGGAATGTTTAAAAAGTTAGCAGTAATAGTGGCAACGATATTTTTCAGCAGCATCTGCGCGGGGTATGTGATTTATAACGTCGTCGAAGGACAAGTCACGGCGCAGATTGAGGAGACAAAATGAAAATCGCAGTGATAGACGCAGATTTAATCGGGCGTGTAAAACACAATTTCCCAAATTTAAGTTGTATGAAAATCAGCGGCTACTACAAAAAAATAGGCGCGGCGGTCGAATTGAAAACAGATTATGATAACCTGCGCGAATATGACAAAGTATATATTGCAAAAGTTTTCACAGATACGCCAATACCGAGAGGCGGCTTGTTCGGAAATATTTTGGATTTTCCGAATGTGGAATTTGGTGGAACAGGTTTTGACTTCACGAAAAATAAAAATCTGCCATACGAAATTGAACACGCAATGCCAGACTATCATTTGTACGAGGGAATTTGCACCGGAAAAAACTACACGGATTATTCGATAGGTTTTTTGACGCGGGGATGTTTCCGCCATTGCCCTTTCTGCGTGAATCGAAACTCAAACAAGGTGGAAAAACATTCACCGTTATCTGAATTTGTGGACAGTAGCCGTCCGAAAATATGTTTGTTGGATGACAATTTTTTGGGATATACAAACTGGAAAAAAGAATTGCAGGAATTGACGGATACGGGAAAACCTTTTACTTTCAAGCAGGGGCTGGACGTAAGACTATTAAACGAAGAAAAGGCGACGTTACTTTTTCAGTGCAAGTATGACGGCGATTATATCTTTGCATTTGACAACATAAGGGACGCACCGTTAATTGAGGAAAAGCTAAAATTAATTCGCCGACACACTAAAAAGCGCGTGAAATTTTATGTTTTGTGCGGTTATGACAGGCTCGGCAAGTACGATGAAAATTTTTTTGAAAACGATTTAAAAGACTTGTTCGAGCGAATAAAGATTTTGCTGAAATATGATGCCTTGCCGTTTGTAATGAAACACGAGGATTATAAAAAATCGCCGTATAAGGAAGTGTACAAAGCGGTGGCTCGGTGGTGTAACCAAGTGCATATTTTTTGGAAAATGTCATTTAGCGAATTTGTAGCGGCAGACCGAAAACGCGGAGCACACTACCGATTCGGGCAACTACCTTTAGAAGAGTATTATTTCACAATGAAACGAGGTAATTAAACGGAAGGTGTACCAATAAAATTTCGTGGGAAAACGCCAAAAGGATATTAGCATTTAAAAGGAAGTGATTGAATGCAAACAAAAGAAATTTGCGTGTGGGATAAAGGCAAAATTATTCCAGTACTTTTTATCAATCTGCCGGACGCAACAACTGAAGAGGCAAGAAATTATGTAGACTATGTGGGGCAAAGAATAAAAACGCCGCTTGACAGCTTGACAGTTACACTTTGCGATGATGGCAAAGTTGATGTTCACTATGAAGGCAACGGCACAAAGTTTGAACGTATCAGAAGAGTGACCGGATATTTGACTGGAGATTTAAAAAGTTGGAATGACGCCAAACAATCTGAAGAACGCGAAAGAGTGAAACACCAATGCTAGTTGAAAACACTTTGTTTGGGAATGTAGATAAAGTGCAAATTGCGCTTGGGGATTTAAAGTGGTACGAGCCACCGGAAGGTTACTGGGTATGTTTCAGCGGCGGTAAAGATAGTGTCGTTATTTTAGATTTAATCAAACGTGCGGGAGTAAAATATGAGGCACATCATAGCATAATGACAATCGAACCTCCAGAGTTAATGAAGTTTATTTACAAAGAATATCCTGAAGTTATCCAAGACCATCCACCAACAACAATGCATAAATTGATTGTAAAGTACGGCTGTCTGCCGCTTAGAAAATTCAGATATTGTTGCTGGCGTTTGAAGACAGATAATCAAGGCGAGGATAGATTAAAAGTCTTAGGTTGTCGCAGAGAAGAATCGCCCCGCCGCGCAAAATATAAAAAATACGACGCGGAACGCAAGCAATTAAATCTGATATTGGAGTGGACAGAAAAAGACGTTTGGGAGTACATCCACAAGTACAACGTCAAATATTGCAAGCTGTACGACAAAGGAAGGTCAAGGATTGGCTGTGTGTTCTGCTGTATGGCTAAACGTAGCCAACTTTTAGATGACTTGAAAAAATACCCGCAGTACGCAAAATATCTTATAACAGCTTGCGACAGGGCAATAAAAACACGTTTGGCACAGGGGAAAGAATTTGAGGCGCGGCACGGCTCACAAAAGCATTGCACGCCTGAATGTAGAAAAGAATACAACGTAAAAAGAAGGCGTGTAAAACCTCATAGCAAGGTAAAGCGTGTCAAGGGAAAACCGATGACGCCCGCGCTTGAAAGATTTTTTACCTCAAAGAGTTACTGAAGGAGGAGTGAAATTGTTTTACCCGATACCTTCACTTGAAAACAAGTACGAGATAAACAAAAAAGGCGTCGTGCGAAACGCAAAAACAAAGCACATACTGAAACCTGTCAGCCGCAGTGGTAAACAATTTATTTTTTCATTGAACGGCAAACAAGTATCACGAAATGTCGAGGTTTTAATCGCTGAATTGTTCGATAAAGAAGGAAATTATCTGCCGATACCTTCACTTAACGGCAAGTACGAGATAAATAAATATGGGATAGTGCGTAATTCAAAGACAAAAAAGCGTTTGAGCCCATTCAAACGCGGAGGTGAATCACTCGTTGTAAGTGTAAAAATCAACGGTAAGGACACACATAGAAGCATTCCTCAGCTGTTGTGGGAAGTACACGGCGCTTTGCCAAAAAAAGTTTGGTTTCTTCCACCGGTTGCCGTGACAATACAAAAAGGCGTGGAACATTACAGTTTTGAATCAATTAAAAAATGTGCAAAATTTTTATCCGCCAAAGAGTATTACAGTTTTTCGTGGGTGTGTCATCAATTATTCAAACGCAAGGAAAATATCTACGGCTGGAAGATTTTTTATCAGCGACAGGAACAAGCAGATATAAGCCGTCCATCACAATTTGTAAATAGGAGGAAAATGAAAAATGAAAATAATTGAACCTTCGGTAGAATTATTGAGAGACTTTGACGGCAACGAAGTTTTAAAATTTATTGAAACTTGCGGGCGTGTTTGCTATCGCTCCGAAAACAACATTACCGCCGACAGTGCAAAAACATTTATCAAGGCGCGTATCAAAAGCGGGCACGCAAATGCGCCAAATTGCAAATATGATTCTGGATATTTTGAAAGAGAAATTGCCTGTAATGTTTGAGGATATTTGAATGACGTATGAAGAATTAAATGAAGTAAGAACGCTGAAAGAAAAAATCACAAAAACAAAACGCAAAATAAAGGCGTTGGAAGATTGCGTAAAACCTGCAAGCGTTAAGTTTTCTCGTGAATTTGAATACGACGAAAAAACAGGAAAGGTAGTAGGAAGTTACACCTGCCTTGACGTAATGCCAAAAAGCGCAAATACAACATCACCGACAGAATTATTGGCGGTAATACTCACGGACGAGAAAAAAGAATTAGCCGCCTTGCAGGAACGCTTGAAAGTGACAATACCTGAATTAACTGCAAAGATACAGGAAATATTTAAAGATAAAGCCGAACAAACACTGCTGATACTCCGCTATGTGGCTTGCGAATATTTCCGTGACATTGGTTTTAAGTTGGGCTATTCGGAACAACACGTTTATTATTTACACAATCGAATAATAAAAAAGTTAAGAGTTAATAAGAGTTGATAAGAGGCGGGGTAGTGTGATATAGTTACACTTGAAATAGGTATGGAACGGGAAGAAAATCAAGCGCATAAGCGCGTTTAAAAGAAAATCCTCAGTCAAGCGGCTGGGGATTTTTTAGTTAGGAGTTTTATATGTTAAACGTTAATTACAACATTTACAGTGAAGACTGTATTGAAGGAATGAAGAAGCTTGATGACCAATCCGTAGACTTCATTCTTACAGACCTTCCTTACGGGATAATGTCATATAACGCTGACAAGAAAATAGATTTATCTGCAATGTGGGAACAATTCAAAAGAATTTTAAAGCCGCGTTGCGTAGTAGCGTTATTCGCAAATTCAAGATTTACAATAGAATTGGCGGCGTCAAATTTTGAGTGGTACAAATATAAATATGTTTGGATTAAAAATTTCTCAACTAATTTTGTAAATGCTAAAAATTTTCCAATGAGACTGTACGAAGAAATATTGATATTCAGTGGCGGTGTACCTGTACACGAAGGGCAATCAGATAATAAAATGCGTTATTACCCGCAAGGTTTAAAACCTGCAACAGAATCAAAAGTTCACGGTGTAAGTACAATTTGCTTAAGTAGTCACAGACACAACCAAAACGCCAAAAAGAAATTCGGTACAACAATTCATACTTCACCGTCAAACGTAAAAGAATATACTCAACAACTTACAGGTTACCCTACAGATGTTTTGTGTTTTGACGCACCATACAATGTAAAACGCTTACACCCGAATCAAAAGCCTGTACCGCTTTTAGAATATCTGATAAAAACTTATTCAAATGAAGGCGAAACAGTTTTGGATGCAACAATGGGCAGTGGTTCAACGGGCGTTGCTTGTATCAATACTAACAGAAATTTTGTCGGATATGAAACTAATCCTGAATATTACGAGGCGGCAAAGAAAAGAATGGTACAAGCGTTTAATGATAAAGACGCGGCTCTTTGGAGTGATTATTATGCCGAGAAAAGCTAAACGCCCTTGCAGGTATAGAGGTTGCCCCGCATTGACAGAATCAGCCAGCGGTTATTGCATTGAACACGAAAAAATAATTCAAAGTCAGTTAAGCAAGAAATACAACTACCAATATAATCATTTTAAGCGGTCGCCTGAAACAAGCAAGCATTACGGTCGGCAATGGCGAAAGACACGCGCCGCCTTTTTATCAATTAATCCATTATGTGAAATGTGCAAGCGTAAAGGCAGGTACACATTGGCAACTGAAGTACACCATATAAAGGCGGTTGTTGATGGCGGAACGGACGAGTTTGAGAATCTTATGGCACTCTGCAAAAGTTGCCACAGTAAAATAACTTATGAAGAAAATTTTAGAGGAAGGAGTTTTGACAATAAAAATGGCTAAAGATGGAACAAGACGAGGTGGGGCTAGAATCGGTGCAGGAAGAAAACCGAAGCCCTTAGATGATAAAATACTTGAAGGCAAGATTATACCGCTTGAAGTAATCAATCCAAAAGATGAATTTGAAATACCGCAACCTAAAGAATATATATCTGCTGAACAAAAAGACGGTTATAAAACATACGCCGAAAAAATATATAACGCTACTTATCAATGGTTAAAGTCTTGTGGTTGTGCTGAAATAATAACGCCACAGTTGGTAGAAAACTATTCACAGACTATAGGACGCCATATTCAAGCTGAAGAATTATTAACGAAGGAAGGGCTTTTGACAGGACATCCAACTACGGGAATGCCTATCGCAAGTCCATACGTAAGAATGAGTTTGGATTATCTGAAGTCAGCTAATCAGTTATGGTATCAGATATATCAACTTGTAAAAGAAAATGGCGTTCGTGACGGCGGTATTAATTCTGCCGACGGTATGATGGAAAATATTTTGGGGTTAGTAAAATGACTATCGAAGAATTGAATGAATTGCAAGGTAAGCTTGACACGGCACAAAGTTTAGCCGTGAAAATAGATACAGCTGAATATTTAGAGAATGTACTTTCGACAAGGTCGGCAAATCCGAACATAGAATCAAAGGTACTTCAAACGGCAATACAGGCAATGGCAACAAGCAGTCAAAAAGAAAAAGTTGTAAAGTTGCTCAGCGATATTGAAATTGCAATGGTAGAAAAAGAAACGTTTGAAAAAATAATTCAGCTGATTGGCGAACGTAAAGCAACCTTACAAGCCGAGTTAGAAAACTATCAGGTTCAGGGGTAAAACTATGAATTATGTACCTACAAAATTTAAAACCGCTGATTCAATCTACGATAAAGCAAAGGCAGACCGCGCGGTTAATTTTATCAAGTGCTTAAAACATACCAAAGGTAAATTCTATGGCAAGCAGTTTGAATTGATGGAGTGGCAGGAGCAAATAATACGTGACTTGTTCGGAATAATAAAACCAAACGGCTACAGGCAATTTAATACCGCCTATGTTGAAATCTGTAAAAAAAATGGTAAACAGCTTGCACTTGATACGCCAATACCAACACCTGAAGGATTTAAAACTATGGGCGAATTGCAAATTGGCGACAAAGTTTTTGACGAACGCGGCGAAGTTTGCTCTGTTGTTGCAAAAAGTGCAGTTGACGACACAGAACAAGCATACAGAATAACATTCCGTGACGGTTCGTCGATTGTCGCAGGAGAAAATCACCTTTGGAATTTAGAATACATATACGGAAAGCGGAAGAATGTAGTTTGGACAACGGGAGAAATTTACCGCCGTTTTGAAAAGTTTCGTAAAAAACATATTGACGATAGAGAAAGTAACCGTTCAATCGTCCGTATAAGAGTAGCAGACGCACTTGAATTACCTGAAGCAGAATTACCTATTGACCCTTATTTGTATGGTTATTGGTTAGGAAATGGCTGTGCAAATAAGCCTGATATAACCGTTAGAGACAGTGATGTTGAAGAAATAATTTCTCTTATACCATATCAATTACATAATCGTTATCATCAAACTTGTGGTGGCAGTGAAATTTTATGCTACAAAGAATTAAAAAAAATTCTTGTACCAACATTCAGGGATAAGGTAATACGCCCCGAATATTTAAGGGCGTCGAAAAATCAGCGTTGGGAATTGTTGCAAGGTTTAACTGATTCGGACGGTTGTATTTCAAAAATTAAGGGGCAAAGTATTTATTGCAGTACGATAAAGCAGTTGGCAGAATCGGTCAGAGAATTGTTATGGAGTTTAGGGATAAAAAACGCAATGAAGGAATATCCTTCAACACGTTATGGAGAACCTACAGGCGAAACAATTTATGTAATAAGATTTACAACATTTGACGACCAGCCCACATCAAAACTTCATAGAAAAATCAGTAGGCACAGGGAACGCAAAAAAGAAACGCGCTCCTGTTTTCATTACTTAGCAGATATTGAACCGCTAACCGAAAAAGTAAAAATGCAATGTATTCAAGTTGACAGTAACAGTCATTGTTATCTTGCAGGTAAATCTTTTGTACCAACGCACAATAGCGAATTAGCGGCGGCAGTAGCATTATTATTGACGTGTGCAGACGGCGAAAAACGCGCTGAAGTTTATGGCTGTGCGGCAGACCGTCAGCAAGCAACAATAGTATTTGACGTGGCGGCTGATATGATAAGGCAATGCCCACCTTTAGCCAAACGCTGTAAAATCCTCACTGCAAACAAGCGAATAATTTTCAATCCTACTAATTCATTCTATCAAGTATTATCAGCAGAGGCATATAGCAAACACGGTTTTAATATCAGCGGCGTAATTTTTGACGAATTGCACGCGCAACCCGACCGCAGATTGTATGATGTTATGACAAAAGGCAGTGGCTTTGCGCGTACGCAACCTTTATATTTCAACATAACCACAGCGGGGAGTAATTTAAACAGTATCTGCTATGAAGTACACCAAAAAGCGAAGGATATATTGGAAGGCAGAAAAATAGACTCTACATTTTATCCTGTTATATACGGCGCAGAAATGGACGACGATTGGACAAGCCCTGAAGTTTGGGCAAAGGCTAATCCGTCATTAGGTGTAACCATTGATATTGAAAAGCTAGAGGCGGCTTGCAACAGTGCAAAAAATACTCCTGCGGAGGAATCGGCTTTTCGCCAGTTAAATCTCAATCAGTGGCAAACTCAAAACGAACGGTGGCTGTCGATGTTAAAAGTAAACGCCTGTAAGGTAGATTTTACCGAAGAAGACCTTGAAGGGCGCGTATGTTATGGCGGGCTTGACTTATCGAGTACCACAGACTTAACGGCTTTTGTACTTGTTTTTCCACCAACTGCTGATGATGATAAATATTATGTACTGCCGTATTTTTGGTTGCCTGAAGAAACTATTGATTTAAGGACGCGGCGTGACCACGTTCCTTACGCCAAATGGAAACAAGAAGGAATTTTTTTCACAACCGAAGGTAATGTTGTTGACTATGATTATATAGAAAAAAAAATTGTGGAATTAGGGCAACGGTACGAAATCAGGCGGATTTGCTATGATAGATGGAACGCTACTCAATTAACACAGAGGTTAGAGTTAGAATACGGATTTGAAATGGCACAATTTGGTCAAGGATTCTTTTCGATGAGTTCACCAAGCAAAGAGCTGGAAAGATTAATTTTGGAAAAAAAAATAGCCCATAACGGACATAAAGTTTTGTTGTGGTGTTTTGATAATGTTTGTTGCGATATTGATGCCGCAGGAAATATTAAACCGTCGAAGAAAAAAGCAACAGAGAAAATCGACGGAGTGGTCGCACTGATAATGGGATTAGACGCGGCGATAAAATGTGGCGGTGTTCAAGAACGGAGTGTTTACGAATCAAGAGGCTTGCTGTTTATTTGATTTAAATATATTTGCCGCTGATTATGGCGGCTTTTTTAGTTGCGCTGGTAATGGCGTTATCACGCGCATTACTGCATAGTGAACAAGCAACAAGTGTTTATGAAACACGCGGGCTTTTATATATTTAGGTAACCTTTTTTCAAAAAAAATAAAACAAGTATCGGAGAAATGAAATGGGATTAATAGAATGGATAAAAAGTAAATTCTCACGTGATAAACCACAGAATTTGTATCAGTTTAGCCCGCCATTTAGTTTCGGGCAGTCAATCAGTAACCAACGCGTAGACGAGACAACGGCAATGCAAAACGCGACGATAATAGCTTGCGTTAAAGTAATTGCCGAATCAATAGCAAGCTTGCCCTTGCACGTTTACGAATATACAAAAACAGGCAAAGGAAAAGCAGTGAAACATCAGCTGTATTATCTGCTCCATAACGCGCCAAATGAAGAAATGACAACCTTCATATTTCTTGAAACGTCGTTAGTACACTTGTTACTTTGGGGCAATGCTTACGCGCAGATAATCAGAAATGGCAATAACAAAGTAGCAGGATTATATCCGCTACAACCTAGTAAGATAACGGTTGAACGCAATGACGCGGGCAAATTGCAATATAAGTACAGGCGGTACACTGAAGAGAATCCAAACATAAAAGACAAAGGCGAAATAATCTTGCGGCGTGAAGATGTCCTGCACATAGCGGGCTTAGGTTTTGATGGTGTTATAGGTTATTCACCAATAGCAATGGCGCGTAATGCAATAGGATTAAGTCTTGCTTGCGATTCATACGGTGGGAAGTTTTTTACCACAGGCGGCAGACCTTCAGGCGTATTGACAATACCAACTTTAATCAAGGACGATGAAACATTGAAAAGAATACAGGATAGTTGGCAAGGGCAATACAACGGGGACAATCAAGGCAAAACACCAATACTTGAACAAGGTATGAAGTACGAGCCAATCTCAGTTTCTCCTCAAGATGCGGAGTTTTTGACTACGCGCCGATTCCAAGTTGAGGAGATTGCAAGAATTTTCCGCGTGCCGCTGGCTCTTATTAACGATTTGGAACACGCCACTTATTCAAACACGGAACAGCAAAGTTTGAATTTTGTAGTTTATTCTTTAATGCCGTGGATAGTTCGCATTGAACAAACGATGAACAAGAAATTGCTTAGCCCGTTGGAAAGTGGACGGTATTTTATAAAATTTAACGTAAGTGGCTTACTGCGTGGAGATATGAAAAGCAGGTACGAATCTTACGCTGTCGCACGGCAGAATGGCTGGCTAAGTTCAAACGACATTCGAGAGTTGGAAGATATGAATTTAATAGCTGATGAAGACGGTGGGAATGATTATCTTATTAATGGTAATATGACCAAACTTTCTGAAGCAGGTCTTTTCGGCAAAAAAAATGGCGACAACAACGCCACCGACAAGAATAAAAGATAGATTTTACGATATTACATCGTTAATCAATTTTAAAATATTATTTCTTCGTTTTAAGCTTTTCTTTTGGTTGGCGATTGGAAGATTTACTTTGTTTGCGCAATTCGTGGAGCAATAGATTCTGCTTTTCAAATGAGGCTTTACATAAAATATTTTGCCACAAACAGGGCAAACTTTTTTTAAATTATTTTTTTCGCTTGATTTTTTTTGATGTAAAATATAACACTTTTTAGAACAAAACTTAGCGTTGATTTTCGTTTTAAAAATTTCGCCGCAAACAGGGCAGGTTTTTTCAAGCGTTTCTCTTTGAGGTTTATGAAGCGTTTTTAATGCCAATTCGGAAATACAAGAAGGCGAACAACATTTTGCAACGCTATACTTGAAAACTTTAAATTTTTTACCGCAAATAACGCATTCTCTAATTTCTTGATTCTCCTCAGACTTTTTGTAATTTTCATTAAAACATTTTTTAGAACAGAATTTAGTGATGCCTGTGTTTGTAGAGAAAAATATCTTGCCGCAATTTTCACAAGTATACTTTTTGGGGACTACATTTTTATTATGTAACGTTTTATGTTCAGACTTAGTAAGAGGTTGAAGATTTGAGATGACGTTGTTAGACTTGTTTTCGTCTCTGTGATGAATATCATAACCTTCGGGAATTTCACCGTAATAATATTCCCAAATAGCGCGGTGTATAGAATAGTTGCAGTTGAAATGACCTGAATTATTTTTGTAAAATAAATGCCCATCAAATTTTTGATGATTCTCGTCAACCTGCTCAACCTTAGGCGGATTAGTTAAATCCTTTTCAAGTACATCAATGCGGTGGCGTTCAAAGCCATTCTCGGCAAAGTTGCGTAAGACTTCAAGGGCAGTTAAAACTTGTTCATTCATTTGCATTTTTATCAATTCCTTTCTTGACACATTCACGCGGGATTGATAAAATAAAAATATCAAAAATCCCGTGTGGTTATCTGGTATCGCAACTAGATTTTACCAAACGGGATTTAACACGTCAAGGATAAAAATATATTTGCCGCTGATTATGGCGGCTTTTTTAGTGAGGTGAAAACGTTTGAGTAAAAAATTTTGGAAATGGAAAGTAACAGATATTCTTAATGAAACAACAGGCGAAACAGAACAGGAACGCGAACTTAGAATTGAAGGTATTATCGCTGAAAATAGTTGGTTCGATGACGACGTATCGCCTAAGCTTTTCAGAAATGAATTGAACGCAGGACGCGGCAGGTTGAAACTTTGGATAAATAGTCCAGGCGGCGATGTGTTTGCGGCAAGTCAGATTTATACAATGCTCAAAGAATACAAAGACGGCGTTGACGTTTACATAGACGGCTTTACAGCAAGCGCGGCAAGTGTAATAGCTATGTCAGGAGAAAAGGTTTATATGAGCCCGACAAGTTACTTGCTGATTCACGACCCAGAAACTATCAGCATTGGGAATACCGCCGAAATGAAAGAGGCAATTAAAATGCTGAATGAAATCAAGGAAGGAATTGTTTCAGCATATGAATTAAAAACAAAATTGCCGCGTGACGAAATATCAAAGATGATGAGTGCGGAAACAATGATGAACGCACAAAAGGCGGTTGAATTAGGATTTGCTGATGAAATGCTTTACAGTGAAAATCAAACTACAAACAACGCTGAAGGATTAATATATTCTCGGCAAGCAGTAACAAATTGTTTTCTGGAAAAAGTTAAGCGTCGTTATAAAGTCGACAACCGCGTAGACAGTAACCAACTTCATAAGCGTTTAAATTTATTAGCCCGTACACGCTGAAATTAGCCGAAATACGGGCTTTTATTATGGCTTAGGTAAATTTATATCAAAAAATAATTTGAACGCAAATTAAGGCGTTTAAATGCAAATACGGAGGTATTAAAATGGAAGTACAAACTTTGATAGAAAAACGCGCTAACCTTTGGGACGAGGCGAAAAAGTTTCTTGACGACCACACGGACAAGGACGGGAAAATTTCTGCCGAAGACGCGGCGGCTTATGACAAAATGGAAAGTGACATTGTAGATTTAACCAAAAACATTGAACGCTATGAAAGAATGGCGGTAAGGGACACAGCATTTAATCAGCCCACAAGCAAGCCAATTCTCCCTGAAGTTGGTACAGCTAAGAAAACGGGACGCGCAAGCAATGAATACAAGCAAGCGTTTATGAATGCACTTCGCACAAACTTTAGAAATTTAACAACCGAACTGCAAGTTGGTTCAGACCAACTCGGCGGTTACCTTGTACCTGAAGAATTGGATAACCGCTTGATAGAGGGATTGAACGAAGAAAACATTATGCGCCAACTCGGAACAACTATCACGACAAGCGGCGAAAGAAAAATTAATTTGGCAGGAACAAAACCTTCGGCGGCGTGGATTGATGAAGGTGAACAAATATCTTTTGCAACTATGAATTTTGACCAAATTTCACTCGGTGCGCATAAGTTACACGTTGCAATTAAGGTTACCAATGAATTGTTGTACGATAACGCCTTTGGGCTTGAAAATTATATTATTCAAAAATTCACAGAGGCTATTGCAAACAAGGAAGAAGACGCCTTTTTAAATGGCTTGGCAAATGCTACTGATTCGCCAAAGGGATTATTCCCAATGGCGGCGGCTGATACTGATACTGTAGTAACAACGACAGGCGCGGCTATTGCGGCTGATGATATTGTTAATCTTGTTTACAAGCTGAAACGCCCGTATCGCAAAAACGCCGCTTTTATAATGAATGACGCGGTAATAGCGGCGATAAGAAAGTTAAAGGACAGCAATCAGGCTTATATGTGGCAACCAAGTTATACTGAAGGCGAACCTGATAGACTTTTAGGCTATCCAATTTACACGTCTCAATTTGCTCCTGCACTTGAAGCAGGTAAGGCGGTTATTGCTTTTGGCGACTTCAGCTATTACCAAATTGCAGACAGAGGAACACGCTCACTTTATCAGCTTAAAGAATTGTATATGGAAAACGATATGACAGGATTCTTAATGCTTGAACGTGTTGACGGCGCGTTACTTTTTCCAGAGGCTGTGCGTGTACTTAAAATGAAGGCGTAGTTATGATTATCACACTGGACGAGGCAAAAGAATATCTGCGAATTGATACAGATTGGGAAGACAATTTGATAACAACGCTGATAGAATCAGCAGAAAATCTTTGTGCAGACGTGGCGCGGCTTGACGTTGAAGAATTTGAAACTAAAGGCGCAGTTGCAAAACAAGCAGTATTCTTTGCATTAACTTATTTGTATGAAAACAGAGTGGGCGCAGACTATGACAAGTTGCCATTGGTATTGCGTTCACTTTTATTTTCCATAAGGGAGTGAAACTCGTGAAGTATTTAATAACAGACACGGGGATAATCAGAATATCCGAAGCGAGCGGTGTAATACAAAACACAAGCCAAATAGACAGCATCGAACTTTCAGATTCTGAAAACTTTACCGACGGGTTTATATTGTACCCGCTGGATATTATAAAATTTACTAAGCAACTTTATATCAGAGGGTATGGCAAGATTGAACAACCTATTGAATTAAACGTTGCAGATTTTTTTTTTGAAAGAGGGTTTTGAAGTCAAAGGTAATAGCGTGGAATACACCGAGACGCGGCATTTTGAAATAAGCGGCTTAAATGCAACTAAAAACGAAGACGGGACAATAACAGGCGTAACGATAAACAATAAGGAAGTAACTGTATCTTCAGATTTAGTTGAATCGAATACAACACCTACAATTAACGGCAAAGGTTACAGTTTTAGAATAGATAACCGAAACATATCAGTTGCAAGCGCAGATACAACAATAGAAAATCAATCTGCCGCAGTTACAATTTTTGGCAACAGTACAACGACGATAAAGAATAAAGCAGTTTCTTCAATGTCAGTTAATGGCGGCGTCGTAGAAAATGAAGCCGCCGCAGTTACAATTTTTGGCGGCGGTACAACGACATTAACAAATACTTATAACGGCGCGTCGATAACCGGCGGTAATTTTCGATCTTCCATATCGAATGCCTATTTAGAGTATTCAGAAAGTTTAACTGTAATAGGCGGCGAAAATAGCAGTTACAAAAGCGGCAACGGCGATAATTATATATCAGTATCAGGCAGCAATAACTATTACATTTATGGCGAGAAAACAGGAAATGATGTTTTGAAGCGCGTTTTTGGGCTGAATAATAATACTTTAATAGTTGACGGTCTTGTTAAAGACTTCCCATTAGGAGTTTCATCAGTCACATATAGCGACGGAACTTTGACTTTTGCCTACAGCAGCCCAAACCCTGAAATTTATGTTGCGACATCAGGTAATGAAACTGTTACAGTTGGTACAGATGCTAAATATCAAAAAGCAGGTTCTACTGTAAAAACGATTAAACCCAAGAAAAAGAATGCTGCAATGTCCGGCGTAAACGCAGGCGCAGGCGACGATACAGTAGTAGTTACGAGCGCAGCAGAGGGTTTTAGTATTTTAGGCGGACATGGCAATGACAGCATTGATATTCAAGGGCACGGCACAAACGGCAACTACTACGTCTACACTTACGGCGACGGCAAAGATACAATTAAAGGCTGGGATTCTGATAAAGATACTTTGGTTGTTGATGACGCAAATTATCAAACTTCAATGTCAGCAGACGGCAGAACTTTTAGCATAGTTGTAGGCTCAGGCAGCGTTTCTTTTGAAGGGCTTGCCTACGGGCAAAAAGTTAAAGTATCAGTTTCAGGTAGTTCAGCAGCTGCTTCAGAATGCGAAGTTACAAGATTGATGGAAGGTACTTCACGCACTGAAACTATCAATAACTTAAGCACTGAAGCAAACTTCAATACCGGTAGCGGTACTGAACAATTCACACTTGACGCCAAAGAAGGCAACGACGTTATTTATAACGCAGGCAGTCACGTTTCAATCAATGCAGGCGAAGGTAACGACTCTATCTATATTCAACAAAACGAATCCGACACTTCAGTAACTTCAAATGTTTCAATTCGTGGCGGCTGGGGCAACGACTTAATCGACGTTTCAGGCGACTATACACTTTCAGCAGACGATATACCTGTAACTACGTATGGCGGACACGTCTATGAATTTGGCGCAGACGATGGCAGAGACAGCATCGTTGGTTTCAATTCCAACGATACAATTACTTTGATTGATGTTAGTTCTGATTCTATATCTGCTGATGTTGACGTAAATGGCAACTATGTCATACAAGCGGAATATACCACGATTATTATTAAAAAACCTGAAGGTAAAGAACTCGGCGGCACTACTCTTAATGTTAAAGTTAAATCCGGTACAGGCGTTCCGGTTAACGCAACTGCCGCAATATATGAAAAATTAGGTGCTACAGAAATAACTTCTGGCGTTTACACCATTCCAAAGAAAATTTTGCTTGATAATTCCGGTAATACAAGAACTTATGATGCAGATTATGATAACTATACAGTAGACGCATCGGGCGGCATGGACGTTCTGACAGTTTCAGGTAAAGCAATATCACTTAACGCAGGCGCAAGCAACGATACTATCACTCTTACCGGCGGTACAAATGTTGATGCTGCTGCTACTGATACAAATGTAGCTTTGGTTAGTGCAAATATTGTTACAGTTCAAGGCGGTTATGGCAATGACTATATCGACGCCAGAAACGATAAAGCACATATCAGCGATGAAGATGCAACTGAAATAAGAGCTTCACACATCTATGAAATTAACAGAGATTCCGGTCGCGATACCATTATGGGCTTTAACCCAAATGATACTATCAAATTTACAGATGTTACTGCCAGTACCATTGATTCATCTGAAATTTCTGCAGATTTCGACGATACCGGTAATTACTATGTTTTAACTTTCGGAAGTTCATCTGTTTACCTTGATATTTCAAATGATTATTTCAAAGGCAACAAAAAACTTAACATTGTCAATAACACTGGGACTGTAATTGAACTTACAGGAGCTAATTCCGATACGGTTTTAACGAAAGTCAGCTTGGACGCAAGCGGCGAAGAAACCACCGTTCCGAGCTCTTACAGTTATGTTGATGATGGTAGCGGCGCACCAGATTTAACTACTAAAAAAGCTCACTCATGGTACTATATTGTTCCCAAGAAATTAATGGGTACAAGAGGTTCCGATACTGAAGAAAAATTAACCAACATTGACGATGACTTTGTAGTTGAGGCTCTTGCAGGTAATGACGTAGTTGTAAACAAAGGAGCTTCCAAAGTTTATATCGACGGCGGCGCAGGCAACGATACAATTTGGCTCACAAAATCTACCGTAGTTGCTGAAACAACCGACGGCGCAACTGTTGCAGTTGACGTTTACGGCGAAGATATTTCAATTTATGGCGGCGCAGGTAACGATATTATCTATGATGATGCAGCTGAAGTTGTTACTTTAGCTTCCAGTGCAGAAGTAGATGACGACGCCCAATTTGGTCATGCTTACATTTTCGGTGCTTATGACGGCAACGACTCAATTTATTTCTTCGGAACTAGAGATTCAATCTATATTGCTGAAGGGGCAGAACTTGTCAACAGCTCCGTTAGTGGCGATAATTTAATTATTAATGTTGGTCCTAAAGGCGAAGCCAGAAAGACAGCATCCATTACTTTGGTTGATTACATTAAAACTGAGGGAGTGGATACCTCCTTTAAGTTGGCTCAATGGGATTCTGACAATTCCGTATACGTTGCTCAAGAAATGTACCCGCCTAGAGTTAACAATGGTACAACCGGTAACGATACTATCACAAATTCGGGTAACAATGTTTCAATTTATGGCGGCGCAGGTAACGATTCTATTATAAATTCGGGTACTAACACTACTTACATCTTCGGCGGAAACATTGCAGAAGGCAACGATACAATCACGGGCTTTAATCAAGCTACAGATTTAATTTATGTTGAAACTGCAGGAGCTACGATTGACTTTGTATTAAACGTAAGTAATAACTTAGTTGCAACAATTAACTATAACGGTACAACCTACGCTTCAGTTATTTTGAACGGAGTATCAAGCGGCAGTGTCAGATACAAAATAGCTGATGGAGCAATTCAAACTTATACAATAACTTGAGGTGTAAAATGAGATATGAAGGGACTAATTTTAAAAACACATCGCTTGAGGATTTAAGCGAAAGAATCAGCGTTATTTATTTTGAAACCGAACGCAATACACGCGGCGATATAGTGAAAACCGAAGAGTTAATACGTTGTATGGTATGGGCGCAGGTAAAGCCCTTAACGGGCAAAATAACAGATTCTGCGCCGGTAAAAACAAACGAGGTAACCTACAGAATAACAATTCGTCATCGCGCAGATATAAAGCCGGACGATGAAATAATTTGGCGCGGTAAAAGATTGAAGATAACGACACCACCAATAGATATAAATTCTCAGCATATCTGGACAAGTTTTGATTGTAAGGAGGCGATTCAAGATGGCACGCAAGGTTAAGCGACGCACGAGTAAAAGAAGGCATACCGAATCAACATTTCAGCGCGGTTATATAAGCGGCGTTGATGAGGCTGTGAAAAAATTAAGGGCAAAAGGCGAAGAAGTATTACTTGCGGCAAAGTCAGCGTTGAAAGACGGCGTGGATTTAATTGTTGCAGATGCAAAAAGCCGCTGTCCTGTAGATACAGGAAAATTAAAAGATTCGGTAAAAGCTGTTGACTTAGAACAAGGCGCGGCTTATGAATTGTCTGCTAATGCTACAAATGCTAAAAAGATTGCTTATGGACAATTCGTAGAATTTTCGCCAAAAATCAATAAACCGTTTTTGTATCCTGCGGTAGATGCAAATATTAATTATGTGAAAAATAATATCAAGCAAGCGGTTGAAAGTGCAATAGCAGGTAGAAATTATGGAAACAGCGCGGCTTGAAGAAATGGTGTATTCAGCACTGAAAAACAATACAGAATTAATGGAGTTGTTAGCAAATGGCGAAAGCTCCATTTTTCATTTGAAAGCTCCTGCAGTAGATCCAGCTTTTCCATATTTGGTATATACCCCAATAAGTGATGTACCAAATTTATTTGGAGACAACAAAGAATTTTTACACCGTGTCACAATTCGGATTCACATTGTTACAGGCGACGAAGATTATTTCGAGCCTTATTCGGTGGTAAAAAACATTATGGTTGATTTAGGATTTACGCGCTTGCAAGCAACGCCGTTTATTGACGAACATAATATTCGGATGCTTATAGTTGATTTTAAAATTATTACAGGAGGTTAAAAGTTATGGCAGATATAGGATTAAAAAATTTGCATTATGCAAAGATGACAACAGAGGATACAGCGGCAACTGCGCCGGTATATGGAACGCCGAAACGCCTTGTAGGTATAAATTCTGTTGAAATTGACCCGGAAATTGAAACGGCGATACTTTATGGCGATAATCAGGCATTAGCTACGATTGTCAAACACAAGAAAAACGCAATAACGCTTGAAGTAGCAGATTTACCCCTTGAAGACCAAGCGGTTATTTATGGGCGTACTTATGAAACAGATACAACAACTATGTTTATAAACAGTGCAGATACAACACCTTATTTAGCGTTTGCATATGAAAAAAATAATCACAAAGGCGAGAGAAATTTTTATGCATTTTTTAAGGGGAAGTTTTCGCCTTCGCAGGAGACGAGCAACACGGAAGGGGAAAGTTTAGAATATGGCTTGCACAATCTAAGCGGCGAATTTGTGTTTAGAGTTGATAACGGGATGATGTGTGCAGTTAAGTTGGTAAATTCATCGGATACAACGACAACGCTCGTAAGTTGGTTTACGAGTTTAATAAGTGCATAAAGGAGAGAAAAAAATGGAAACCCTTACTATCACAATCAATGGCAAAAAATTTCCAATGAAACCAATAGATTTAGGGTTGTGGCTTGAAACAGCTAAAATCTACGACGAAATTCAAAAATTGGAATATCTTGACGCTGAAAATATTAATTTGAGAAAAGAAATTTTTAAAATCGTCTTTGGATTGACGGAGGAAGAAGCGTTAAAAATGCCGATTGAAGACGTTATCCCTACTTATGGAAATGTAGTAAAAATCCTGCAAGATATGTTAATTTCAAAGGTTAATAAAAAAAACGCAGTGGCAACGGACGAAGTTTAACAATGTATGAAGGCGTTTTGAGTTGTTGCCTGTTTGCAATGAAAACATTCAACAGCTCATTCGCCGAAGTGCTGAAAATCCCGCTGAAATTATTTTTGGACTTAGTCAGCGTTTATGAAAAAACAAATGAAGTTGAAAATTTAAAACCACAAAAAAAGGTTAAATATAAAGTTTTGGATTGAAAGGAGGTTCGGCAATGGCAAAGGGCAAAGGCGAAAGCATTTCAGGGCTTTATTTGAGAATTGGCTTGAATTATGACGAATTAAATCAAGATTTTGTAAACGTTGAACAAACATTATCAGATAACGTAAAACGTCTTAATCGCAAAAACACCTTGATAGATTTAAAAGCACAGATAAATTTAGTCGGTGCAGATACAGTGCAGAAATTAAAAATTCAAGAAGAACAATTAACAAGGCAAATTGAAATTCAGCGTGAAAAAATAAAGCTTTACGAAGCGGATTGGATATCGGCAGGAAAAGCCAATGGATATGCAAGTAGTCAAGCCGAATTAGCGGCTATAGCACTAAAAAAACAAGAATTAGAATTAACTAGACTAAGTCAGCAATTAAAAAATGTTCGTAGCCAGCAACAAGCGGCTCCCAAAGATAACAATAGATTATTCGCAAGCTACAACAACATAAAAGGCAATGTAGCGGGTGTAATTGGAAATTTAACAAATTCTTTCAATGGTTTAAGCACGGCGTCACAATCCGTTGACGGCGCACTAAGCAAGACAGTTGAAGTAATTGGTAATATTCCTCATCCCGTTGCTCAAGCTGTCGCGGCACTTGCGGCGATTCCGTTTGTTGCTGTAGGCATTGAAAATTCTTTACTTAATATGGCAAAACCAGCAATAGCGGCGGGGGATTCCCTTTATGTGATGGCACGCGGAATGCAAATAAGTACACAAGATATGGCTAAACTGTCTATGATTAGTCAAGTTACAGGAATTGAAGTAACCGAAGTCAATAATTCATTGCGTAGGTTAAGCGCATCCCTCACAAAAGCTGATGTCAAAAGTACTTTGGCGACAAAAACGTTGCAAAAATACGGTGCATCAATCAGGGATTCAAACGGTAACATAAAGCAAGGCACAGCACTAGTATCAGAATTAGCCAAAGCGTTTGCAACCGCACGAGCATTGGGCAAAGGCGCGGAATTCAGGGACGCTGTCGGTGGACGTTTTTGGAGTGCTGATTTTGTGACATTTTTAGAAGATTATGAAGGAAATGTTGAATTAGCCGGAAAAGTTATAAAAAATGGGTTGGCTAATCCTGTACTAGCTCACGCTGTACAAGGCGAAATAAACGCAATGAACGCTCAAGCTAAACAACTTGGCAGTACTTTTTCAAGCGCGTTTTTACCTGTTGCAAATTATATTGTTCCACACGTAAGACAAAGAATGGGCGATTTAACGTCCATCATTGAAAAAAATGCTGAAACAATAAAAAATGTTGGTTTTAGAATTGGTGAAGTTGTGGACAAGGTAGGTGAATTTACAACTAAAGTCGTTGAAGTAACAGCCGCAGTGGCAAAATTTGCTACAACAAATCAATTGCCCGACTCTGCCTTTGTTGCAAAATATGTTGACAACAAAGAAATAAAAAATTTTGAAGATTTTCACCAAAAATTTTATGAAACATTGGACGATGGACAACGAAAAGCACTGGAATATAACAAAGCTATTGGTTATATTTCAATCACTGATAGTATTTTTTATTCCAGAGAAAAAAATATATGGCGTAAGATACAAAAAGAACGCGAAAAAATTGTTGAAGAAGAAAAACGCGCAGCAGTTGAAAATGCAGAATCAGAACAAAAACTATCAGAATATGAAGCGCAACAAGACTTAGAAGAAAATTTAAAACTTCTTGAAAAATATTCTGATGAATTGTCTAAAATCAAGCTTGAATTGAAATTTGATAACAAACCGTACCAAAAATCTTTAGCAGAATTAGAGGATTGGTACAAAGACGCATTAGACAAGACTAAAAATCAATGGGAAGCGAGAACTAAAATTGAAGAAATTTATAACGTTAAGCTTCAACAGATCAAACGAAAACACAATGACGAAATAAAAAAGTTAGTTAGTGAAACTTCAAACATAGAATTTGAACGCACTCATTCAGCATTTGAAAAACAGTTAAGAGATATTGAACAATGGAAAAAAGCGCAATTTGACAAGGCAGGAACGGCGCAGGAAGTATCAGCGATAATAGCCAACGCCGCCGCTAAAGAGGCACAAGCGTTTGAAAATGAAATGGACAGAATACGCGGCAAAACTCAAACTTTGCAGGAAAAAATCTTCGGCTTGACTCATTCACAGCGCGACAAGGATATTTATAATCTGGAAAAAGAAATCGCCCAACTTGCAAGCGAAGGTATTTATGACCAACGAGAAATTTTAAGGTATGCTAATCTTAGTCTTGCTAAAATCAGTCAAAACAAAGATAAAAGCTACATACAACAACCGAATTTACCACAAAAATTTAATTTACCGATTGAAAACTTTTGGGCGCAGATTCAAGATAAAGTTGACGCTTATACCAACATTCAGCGAGCAAAATTAAAACAATCAATGGCAGAACAAAAGGGTTATAAATTGCCTACCATTGATTTTTCACCTATAAACGCGCATTCTTTGTACAAATTTAACAACGTACAGCCGATTAAAACCTTAAATAATCTGCAATTAAATCCGCCTTCCAAAACTTTCAACCTTGCAGAGACTAATAATTTTGTTCCCGCCAATTTGCGCGACAATGATAAAAACCAAAGAAATAAAGAGGCGGCGCAGAAAGTAGCCGCAAAAGCAACCGAGAATAACTTTACAACTCCTTCATTTGGCAAAGAGCTTAATCAAATGACAAGGCAAATTTCAGAACTAACACAAATTGCGGGCAGTATCGCGCAGGACGCACAGGAACGCCAACAATATCAGCCGCCTAATATTACCGTACAACCGAACATTAATATTAATTTGGGCGGAGCTTATGTTTTTGACAATGCATTAAAAGCACAGCTTACAGGCGATATAACCGCCGAAGTTGCAAACGCCGTTAAATCTGCCGTCAATCAGAGCTTGACTCAAGCGGATTTTTCCATTAAATGTTAGGCGGTGATTTTATGATTTTCATTAATAATATTCCGTCTTTACGTGACCCAGAATCTATTTCTTATTCATTTGATGACAGGATTCAAAAAATTGCACTTATAAACGGTAACACCGTTCAAGACTACGGACACATTGAGAGCGGCGATTCTTTCAATATTTCGGCAGTCTTTTCTATTGCCAATTACGCACTTATTAAAAATTTATGGATTAATCGCACAAAAGTTTCTTTTACCGATGAAAAAGGCAACGTATTTCAAAATTGCAGACTGGTTTTTAAATCTGTTAAACACGAAGCCAATTTCCCTTACGTTATCTTAGACTTTGAACTTTGGAGGATTTAACTATGGCTAATATTTATTTGAATGTATATAGAGGAAATCCAACTGCAAGCGGTACAGACGGTACAGCTATTTCTACAGGCGACAATACCGCGCCTTTAACTTTTACGCTTGATGCCACGCAAAATGAAGTTGCAAGCGATACTTTAGCCGTTCGGTGTGAACAGGGTTATCAGACCTACTCCGACACGGCTATTTTTTTTACCAGCGACACTTCCAACCATTGGGCTTTATCTTTGGACGGCTCAAATTGGAGCAGTTCAATCACTATTGCCAGTACAATTTCTACCGTTAATTCTACTTTCTACGTTAGGGCTGATTCAAATAGCAGTGAATCGCCGCAAAATGATTCTACCGTTAAATTGAGAGTGGAAACTAAAATTTCGGCGGTGTAATTATGCAATGGATTCAACCGGTTCTAACAGGAAATAATTCAAACACAGAATTAATTGTTTCTTCCGGCGGCGGTGCAGATTCTGCCGCGTGGAAAGCTTTTGACAGTTCAGCGACTTCATATCTAAACGCAATGAATAGCGGCGCGTGGTTGCAAATTATTACCGCAAAAACCATTGAAATTTCTGCAATAAATATAACTTCGCGCGGCTGTTTACCGCGTGCAGGTATTTTCCAAATTTCTTATGATGAAGGCGAAACGTGGCAAGATGTAGGCACTTGGACTGATACTTTAGGAACAGGCAACACTGCCGACATTGTTTTTAATAGCGGTTATCCTGTTGGCAATTATTTTAGGTTTTTGTCCCAAGGTAAAAGTTTAGCAAGTTCATACAACGCTGATTTTTGCAACGTTACAATCACTGCGGAAAATTTGGGCTTAAATCTTGACGGCTCATTTTCTTTGGACTTCGACACTTCCAGAAAACTTTCAGCTAACGTTCAAATTGACTTTGACACACTGCGTAAAGTCAAGCAACTTTGGCGGTATGAAAATTTCGGTACTGCTGATTTACTTTCTGTCGAAGGCGTAACTATTCAACTTGACGACGCCATTTTTAAATCTGCTTTTTCCCAATCTGCAACTTCCAAATGTTTTGATATTCCCGCTACTGATGAAATTTGGATTAAGTTCGACGTTTTCAGCACTCGTTACGGCAGCGGCAGCAGTTCCTATCGTTGGTGGGCTTGCAACGACGCAACTAACGGCAATTTAGTTGATGGTATTTGCTCAAATGGTTATGCAATTACTTTTTGGAGCAGCAATTCTGCAAGCAGTTCCGTTCAATCTTTCGCCAATAAGCTTTATTTGAATACCTTGCAAACAATTTTACTGCATATGGTTAGCGGCGAAACTGGAGGAATTATTGAGGCGTGGCTTGACGGCGTTTTACTTTACACTTACACCGGCAACGTCAATAACGGCAACGACTTTGATAATTTTTACCTGCAGGCTGGGAACAGTCAAATTTCTTTTTCCAACGTCATTATTTCCAATTTTCAAATTTCACTGAATGAAAATACTACCTTGCCTTTCGACACGCTTTTTGACTTGCAGCGTAAAGTTTTAAAACCTGAAGACTTTGTTTTGGATTTTGACTTGCAGAGAAATTTAATTCATTCTCCAAATTTCGACTTCGACACTTGCCGACAAGTTATTAAATCCATTGAACCAACTTTTGACACTTACAGAAATATCATTCGCACCGTTAATTTGTACTGCGACACTATAAGAAAAATTCCGTACAAAGTAATTCTTGCGCCCGCTGAAAATCTTGTTATCGATAAAGCCGTTGATTATTCTACCGGTATTCAATCTTTCAGCATTTCCATTTCCCAGCAACAACTTACCGACCAAATTAATTTCACTACTACTAACCCTGTTCAAATTATGCAACAAGTTGCAGGACAATACCTTGACTACATTTTCAGTTTGCGCGTTGAATCTACTTCGCAGAGCGGTATTCTAACTACTTGCCATTGTTGCTCCGACATTGACGATTTACTTTTTACTCAAGTTGCATACAAACTTAGTAAGGAAACGTGGCAAGGCGGCAGTTTCTTTACTGACAATGATAACGTCGTTGAAAAAGACGGCAAAATTGTTTTGGAGGATAGCGGCAAAGTTACCACCAACGAAGATCCTCACGCTTATGCAAGTGCGCATATTTGGAAACTTGCCGGGATTCTTCATAAATTCCCTATCCTGCTTTTCGACGATTTTATTTCCAGCGTTGACATTAAACAGGAAGGCGTGACTTATCAAGATTTAATTTCTGAAATTTTCGGCTGGACTTCACGCATCCCGCACAAAATTATTAATGTTTTTATTCGCAATAATTTTTTATACGTCATTCAGCGCGGACACGAACAAAATATTTTCGACTTGTCAGGTCAACAAGTTGCAGAATTAATCGTGCAAAAATCTTTGGTACGTACCAGTTTTGGCGTTACTCGTAATACTGAAGACCTTGAAAGAAATATTTCCAACGGCTCAAATTTCAGCAGCTCCAAAGGTTATTGGGAAGAAGTTTTGGGCAATGAAATTACAGACACCGAATCGGAAACTGAAGACGAACCCGAAGAACAACCGCGCGTTTTGCTTGGAAAAACTGTAACTACCAACGACGGAAAAACTTCAACCGTTACTTCAACTTACAGCGACGGTTCCAGTGAAACTACTTCCACCACTCAAGAAAACGCGGAACAACATAACACTATTACTACCGTTGTTACTTACGATTATGATTCAGACGGCAACACTACGCGCACTGAAACTACAACCACAGGCGGCGATGTCGATACTAAAGTTGTTGTTGCAAATGAATACGACCGTTACAAACGCCTTGTCATTGAAAAAACTACTGAATACGAATGGGACGGCACGGCTTGGGTAGGAGTTGACAGCCGCACTGTTACGCACAGTTATTCCGGTAGTGGACAGCAACACGTTTCAAGTACCGACCAAGACGGAAATATTAATGGCAGTGTTACTACTTCCGCACGTCATACTGATAAGCCTACTCCTTACGATGATAAAGTTTCTTCAGAACGCGGTATTTGGGCTGGCTCATTCGGTCCGCTTTACAAAGTCGAACAAGACGGACACACTTTTTTTGGCGGCTTTATGAATGATAAACTTGCCAGTTACGTTTACCAAGACGGCAGAAAAATTGCTGTCGTTGGGCGTATTTGGAAAAGATATGATGATGACGATGACAATGCAACTTCAGATACTACAATTTCAGGTACGTTGGAAACTGTCAAACTTTACGATTCGTCTTTTCCTGTTTACAGTGAAGCCAAGAAAAAACAAATTACCAATGATTTAAAATGGCTTAACAGGAAAACTCAAGAAACTGTTTCTTTTGATATTTACGACTTCCCTCACGTTTTCGACTTCAACGATAAAATTATTTTCGCAGGTAATGTTTATTTTTTGGAAAGTAACACCGTTACTCAAACTTCAGATATTTTTATTAAGCAATCTTTAACTTTAATTCGTTGGTACTGAAGGAGGTTATTTTTATGGCTTATTCTTCTGCTATTACCGCTATGCAAGCTGCCATTATTCGTTACATTGATTCTAAAATTCCCAAAGATATTAACAAGGCGCAGACCGGTATTGTTGACGGAAAAAACATTCATTTTACTACCGGCAAGACTTTTAAATATGATGTCGTTACTGATATTCCTTTTGGCGACGGCGATAAAGTTGTTTGTCTTGTTCCCGACGGCTCAAATACTGCCGCCGTTGTTGGAAAGGCTATTGGAAAGGCTTAACTATGTTTTACAAAACTCAAATTAAATCTACCGGTAAAGGTTTCGCCTTCGATACTTCAGGCAAAAAATTATTTTTCATTGGCAATTATCCTTGTCAAGCTGGCGACTTTGTTTATACCGACGGTAAATATATTTTCGGCAATCTTTCTCCTAAGACTCAACCTATTATTTTCCCTGTTCAAAGTGGTATTCCCGTTTTGGCTGTTGATTTATATGGTGAAATTTCTTTGCGCGGTTATTTCAATTCTTCCGGCGTTTTCAAAGATTATGACATTGCCTTTGATTCTGCCGTTGATTCTTTCATTATCAACGACAAAGATAAATTCTTACACGGAGCAGTGCCTTTCATTGACGCTGAAATTTCTGAAAGTGGCGATTTATTCACTGCTTATTTTTTCGGCGGCTCGGCTCACATTCGCAACGGCAACATTATTGAAGACGGTTTTATTTCCATTAAAAAAGACGGCGACGAAATTAAAAACTTTTCTTTAAGTTCGCTTGCTGATACTGTTTTAGTTACGGGCGGCAGTAATTACGACGCTTACATTTCGCTTGACTTGTTGAAATTCGACAGACTCGGTAATTGGAGTGCTTTTATTTCAGTTCAATGTACAACGCGCGAAGAAACTCCCGTACCGCCTAATATTCTGGTAGAAACTACTGATTTTTCTACAGGACAAGATGAATTTATACCACTTCAAGACGCAGAGGAAGAAGACGAACTTGCAGAACAAATTACACAAGCTATCCTAGATACAGGGCTTAATTATCGAATTGTTACCGGCAATCAAGATTTGTATGATTGGATTAAACATTCTCCTTTTGCCTTCGAAATTCCTAAACTTTTTAACGACCTTTACGCTCATCCCGTTATGCACATTGAAACTGCTGAATTTGATTTTTCCTACGAAACTTTTTCAGACGATTCTAACGGCGTTGCTGTCAGCGGCATTTCTTATTCCCGACGCTTTATCATTTTTTCCGACGGCTCCAATAAAAAATATTTTGAACGTTTGGAACACCAAGCCGACGGCGCGGGCAGTTATTATGTTGAATATGTGAATACCGAATCTGAAGGCAGTATCCGCCTCGCAGGTAATAAAGGCGGCTCACATTATTCTATTGAAGTTTCCGCTTTTATTTCTCAGCTTTACTACGAAGAAGGTGGCAGCGAAGGTACTAATTACTATGTGCACCGCAACTATATAGATTTTTCTGTTCCTGCAATTACTTTGGGTATTCAAGATTTTCAGGAAGAAATTAAAATTCCTGTTCAAGACGGCTTTTATATTTTAACGGGCGACTTTCCTAAACTTTTTGATGAAAACAATCAGCTTGTTTTGGATTTTTATAACTTCGACAGGGTTATTTCTCATTTCAGGAATTTTTCTATTGCTAAACTTTCAAACCAAAAATATCTGCTGGGTATTCACAGCGGCAAATTGTTTTTGATTCAGGATGGACAACCGCAAAAAATCATTGACGAAGGTTTTTCTAACTTTCGACTGCGCGAACTCAAAAATATTTCTAAGGCTAGGAGGTAGTTTTTATGGATGTCTTTTTCACTCCTCAATTTGTCAGCACTGTTGGCGTTCCTGCCATTATCTGCCTTTACACACTGCGCGAAGTCAGAGGCAGTCTTGATAAACTTACTGCCGCCATTAACAAACTCGGTGAAAATCACACTAAAGAAATTGCCGCGCTCAAAGACGAATTGAAGGAATTAAGATTCAAAATTAATACTTTAGAATTAAAATATTCAGGAGGTGTTAGAAACAATGAGAATATTCATTAATCCAGGTCACGGCGATACAGACTGCGGCGCAGTTGGTTTTGGCTTGAAAGAATCTGATATTGCATATTGCATTGGCGCACGGGTTGAATCTTACTTAAGGAAGTTTGGCTTGACTACTAAACTTTTTCAATTTGACGGCTTAGAAAGAATCTGCGATGAATCTAACAAATTTGACGCAGATATTTTTGTTTCTATACATTGCAACGCCTTCAACAGTAATGCTAAAGGTACAGAGACTTATTACTTTTTTAATTCATCTACCGGCAAAAGAATTGCAAACGCCATTCACTTACAGATTTTAAAGGCGTTCCCTGAAATTGTTGATAGAGGTATTAAGGAGGCAGGCTTTTATGTACTTGCCAATACTAACTGCCCTGCCGCACTTGTTGAAACTGCATTTATCGACAATCAGCAAGATAACCTTTTACTCAAAAGCCACACTGAAGAATTTGCTATTGCTATTGGCAAGGGTATTCTTTTGTACTTAGGAATTAAACCCGATGCTATTGTTGCTCCTACTGATGCCTGCCCTTTTTGCGGTAAAAAATTATGATTGATTCAAGAAAATTTGCACGGCAACGGTTAAAATCTGCAACACGTAATGAAATTAATTCTTTGATTCACGCCGCTAATTTAACCCCTACTCAATGCAGGATTTTAGATTTACATTTTACGCAAGAATTTTCTGTTTGCAGTATCGCCGAAAAACTTAATTGCTGTGAATCTTACGTTAGAAAATCTTTAGCTAAAGTCTATGACAAAGTATCGAAATTGTAGCGTTTTTATTTCGCCTTTCGTGCTAATATTCGATTATGAGTTACAAATTTTTTAATCCTAATCCTTCAGGCAAGCGCGTTGGCGATTGTGTCGTTAGGGCTATTGCCAAACTTACTCGGCAGGATTGGTTGACGGTTTATTGGAACATTGCCGAACAAGGCGCAATGCTTTTTGATATGCCGTCAAGCAATAATGTTTGGGCGGCTTACCTTCGCAAGTTAGGTTACAGTTGTTTCAATATTCCTTACACTTGCACTGTTAGAGATTTTTGTTTTGATTATCCGCGTGGCAGATTTTTACTTGCTACAGGCAGTCACGTTGTTACTGTCATTGACGGCAATTATTATGACGCGTGGGACAGCGGCAATGAAAATCCTATTCACTTTTGGACTAAGGAGAATTTTTAATGGCTAATTTCTTTGGCGGTTATTCGCCGCCACAATTCCAATATCAGCAACAATCCAACAATAATGTTATCGTTGTACCTGTTCAAGGCGAAGCGGGAGCTAGGGTTTATCCTGTTGCTGCAGGTAATACTGTTTTGCTGATTGACTTCGACTCTAAAAAGTTTTGGCTTAAGTCTACTGATTTTAACGGTATGCAGTCACGTTTTGCAACCTTCAACTTTACCGAAGAAATTCAGCAACAAGCCAACGATAATTTTATTTCTCGTTCCGAATTTAACGACTTGAAACAATCCATTGACAATCAATTCAAGCAACTTATTGATTCTATTCAAGGAGCGATTAAGAATGTTTCAACTTCAACAACTGATGGGCAACCCTCAATTATTTCAAAAACAACTAAATAATTTTGCGCAAAATTATTCTCGTACCTTTGGCAATATGAATCCGCAACAAGCGGTACAACAACTTTTAAACTCCGGACAAATGACGCAAGCACAGTTTAATCAGTTTCGTAACATTGCGAATCAGATAACCGGACAGCGTCTTTGATATATTTTTGAAAGAAGGTTTTTATTATGAAATTTGGGGCTATTGAAGTTATCGAACAACAAGAATTATCAACTATGCCACAAGAGGCGGCTACTTCGTGGTACGCCGTTATGACTGAAATTTGCGGCGCAACTTATAAACCTATTGCTTACGTTGGCGGGCAACCTGTAAAGGGCGTTAATCACGTTTTCATCGCGGAACAAACTTTAGTACTTGCTAAGCCCGAACGCCATATTTGCATTGTCACTATTAACGAATTTGACGGACATTATAACGTTGTCAGCATTGAACGTATTTTTTAAGGAGAATGTTCAATGGACTTAGGAAACAATTCGATGACGCCTGCAGACTTCGCCGCTGTTATGGGCAACGGCAATAACGGTTGGGGCAATGGATTTGGCGACGGCAACGGCTGGTGGATTATTATTCTTTTCCTTTTTGCTATGAATGGCGGCTGGGGTAATAATCGTGGAAATGGTGGTTTTAATAATGATGGTGTTGGTGCTGTACCGTATCTTATGACTGAATCCACTCAAGCCGCGGTTCAAAACGGCTTTAATCAGCAAGCCATTTTGGGCGGTATTAACGGCTTAACTTCCAATGTTTCAAATGGATTTGCAAATGCTGAAGTCAGCCGTTGCAATGCGCAAGCTAATATCCTTCAGACACTCGGCAATAACCAAATGGGCTTGTACCAAACTTTGAACAACAATCAAAATGCAACTACGGCGGCTATGAATCAGCTTGCTATGTCTTTGCAAAATTGTTGTTGTCAGAATCAGCAAGGTATAGAATCACTCCGCTACACTGTAGCTACTGAAAATTGCGCTGATAGGCAGGAGATTAATAATGGCGTCCGTGATATTATCGCAGGCAATACCGCCAATACTCAAGCTATTATCAATAACCAAAATGCAGGTTTTAGGAGTATCGAAGACAAACTTTGCCAACTTGAATTGGACAGCTACAAGCAAAAAGTTTCAGACCAAGCCGCCGAAATTGCATCTCTTAAAGGCGCAATTTCTCAAACGGCTCAAACTGCCGCCTTGATTCAAGATAACAACAACCAAACTGCTAATCTTATACGCGCCATTAATCCTGCGCCTGTTCCCGCTTATACTGTACCTTCGCCTTATACGGGCTGTTGTAACAATTACGGTTGCGGTTGCGCAGGTTAAGGAGTGGTTATTGTGGCTGAGTTTAGCAATAACTTACAGCAACTCGTTATTCCAGGTGAAACAATTATTTTCACTGAATCGCCTGTACCTTGCAGACGCGGCTTAATTCGTCATCGGGACGATACAGGAAATTTCCTGCTTGTAGGTTATATCCCGCGTCAATACGGTTGCCGTTGCAACAGACAGAATGACGCTAATTATCTTGTTGACTTTGGCGCAAATATCGCCATTCCTACGGGCGGTACTGTTGGGGCTATTTCGGTTGCCTTGACTGTTGATGGTGCTACACTTCCTGCAAGTACTATGATTGTTACTCCTGCCGACGTTGAAGAATTTTTCAATGTAAGCAGGGCTATCAATGTTGCGGTTTTCGGCGGTTGCTGTGAATCGCTTGCAGTGCGTAATACTTCAACGCAACCTATTCTTGTTCAAAATGCTAATATCATTATCAGCCGTCCTGATTTAAATCTTACGCGCTGAAAGGAAGTTTTTAATGAGTACCAATAAAATTTTAGAAAAAATTAATGACGCCGTCGAAGAGGCAATAAAGCCTATTCTCGGTAAAGGCGCGGCTATGACTGCCGCCGAATTGGAAGTCTTAACTAAAGCCGTTTGCACTATTGAGAAAATCAAGCAGATTGAAAGCGGCGAATATAACGGCGATTCTTTCAGCAACTCCTTTGCACGTATCGATTATAACTATGATAACGGCAATTCACGGGAACGCGGCAGAAGTCCTTATACCGGCAGATATGTTAGCCGTGATGACGGCTATTCTACGCGCAGATATTATGACGGCGAAAACCATACCGGCTATAGCGGACACTCTATCAAAGACAGAATGATTGATGCGCTTGAAAAAATGTACGATACTGCACAGACCGAACACGAACGCCAAACTGTCAATGATTGGATTCGCCGCCTTGAAAACGCTAACTAACTTTTCATAAAGATAACACTCCTAACTAAAAAAGCCCCGCCTTTCGGCGGGGTTATTTTTAGTTGCAGGCTACAAATTTTAGTACTTTTTGTATTTATCTACCGTTGAATAGTTTGTGTAATCTTGAAGGTTTTTATATTCCGGCAACTTATTGCCCGTTTTATTTTCAGTTGTACTACTCGAATCATTTGACAAATTACTCGTGCTAAAAGATTCAAAGAAAACATATCCCAAGTAGCAAACTAGCGCGATTGCACCAATGGCGAGTATGTAAGGTAGCACACTCACTATCACGAGAAGAAGAATAAGCACAAATCCGCCGTCTGCGCCGTCATCAACGGGATACTGATTTTTCTTTTTTCTTGCCATTTTATATTCCTCCTTAGGTTAAGATGAATGTTTATACAAATAAACTACAATAACATCGTCTTTTTTATTAACGTCAATGCTAATTCCAGTTTTAGTAACACAAAAACCAAAGTACTTATCGTTATTTAAAATTCTATTTACTTCGTCGAAATCAATCATATTGAATTTACTTGTACAATACAAAACTTTTTTCAAGGTACTTTCTAAAACCGTGTTTAAATCTTTGTCACTAAGAAAGCTAATGTCCTTTTTTTTAAAAAATAAATATAGGCTTGTTATTTTGTTATTAAACTCATCGGGACGCGCATATATTTCAACGCCGTTATCTACAACTAAAAGGTAATCTGAACTATGCCTTGAATATTCCTTTTGTACATTCATTATTTTAGAATCATCAAAACTTGAATTGTTGTAAGCGTCTCTAAATTCTTCCGTCGTCAATCCAAAATCAACCTGTGATTTAAAACTGTTAAAGCTTGCAAGCAAAGCAATTAATGTTACTGCAATAACCGCAATTAAGATTTTCAACTTTTTACTATCCATTTTTAAATCTCCCTCCTAAAAGCCGCCGCGCCGTTTCATTTCAACACGGCGGCTAGTTATCTGTTAGTCTTCAATTAAGTATTCAGCTTTAACCACGCTCGCCCAATCTTTTTCACCATAGGTGTTAAGAGGGTAAACAAACTCGTTGCCGTCTTTGTCAATGTAAATTTTCTTGTGGTAGACTTCGTCCAAATCATCTTCATCAACGTCTTTAAGTGTAACAGTTTTTGCTGTACGTGCGATAACTTCAAATTTCGCAATCTGAATAGTGCTTGCCGAACCAACGTACATCCCAAACCTTGTAAAAGGTTTTCCAGTTTCAACATAATAACCAATAGCGTAAATGCAACCTACTTTAAATTTGTGAGTAACTTTCATTTTAATTTCTCCTTTCAAAATATCCTAAGTTAATTACCTACAAGCAATGGCAACACCTCCTTGAGTTAAATGGCAAGACGCGCTATAGGTACGTAGTCAAAGAATTGTTTAACCTTTTGGCAAGCCTCGTTAATTGCGTTTTCTACGTTTTCAAGCGGTACATTCGGCAAAGGTTCAAAGTCTACTATTGCTTTTGTGTTTAAAATGAACTCCGCTTGCCGAAAAAGTTTTAACGTCCTTCACAATTTTATGGTACAACGTTTTAATTTTATGGTACAACGTTTTAATAATGTTTTCAGGTACTGCAATAACTTTTGTTAAAATCCCGTCTTCTTCGGTAATTTCTTTTTCTACGGTAAAAGTTTCAGCTTTTGCCGCGTTATCAATTTCAGCCTGCGCGAGCGTGTCAACTTTGTACTCCGAACACGCCCAAACATATTTTCTTTTTTCAAGTCTTACTTCTTCATAGGGCTGTTTGCAACGATAGAAAGTAGTTACTTTGAAACGCCCTGTAGCTCCGCCCATTTCGTATTTCTTGCCGATGATTTTATCTATAAACCAACATTCTTGCAATTTTACCGAAGTTGACTTTTTATTTTCTTTGCGGTCTATACATTTATAAACAACGTAACAATCGGCGTACCCTACGTCTTGGGAAGATTCAACATAATATTTCCCTACTTCAAATTTGACAATCTGCGGTACTTCTTCTGCGTCAACGCCGATTGTTACAGGTTCTGATAACTTTTTAGCGGCGTCTTTCGTTGCGTTGTATTCTTCAATTAATTCTTCAAGCGGAGTTTTAGTTTGTGATTCTTCAGAAAACCTGTCGATTGTAAAGTTATCTGAAGTTTCAACAACGGCGGTAATATCACCCCCTTTGCCGTTGTTGTCAGAATTATTATTACTTGCAGGATTTTCAATCTGCGGTGTTGAATTATCATTTGTCATTTTGGAAGGCGGCGTTAATTCGTCGTCTTTTTGCGTTGCAGTATCGTCAAAGTCAAGCGCAGGTTGTTCAATTTCAAGCGCGGCAATATCACCTTCGCTTTTCGCCTCTTCGTCTGCGGGAGTGTTATCAGTAACTTCAATTTGCGGCGTGTCATCTGCTGATTCTTTGGCGGCGTTTAAAATTGTCGATACAACTTTTTCAACGGTTGAAAGTAACTTCATAATCTGTTTTACAATGCCGTTAGGCGTCGCGGCGTTGCAATATTTCTTTACGTATTCATAGGAGTTAAAAGCTTGACCCTCAATGCCTACAATTTGACATAACACGGCGGCAGAAAACTCCGCTACAATTTCAGCTTTTTCTTTTGATACTTTCGACAGCGGTTCTATTGTGTCGTGTACCGCGTGTGCTAATTCGTGAAAGTACACATCAACATCATAGGAGTTAAGCTGAATTTTCTGCTGATTGTGCGAATAAAATCCCAAATAATCTTTAGTAAACGGCATATATTCAACTTTTAAATTAAGCTTTCCTGCCACGTTGAAAAATGGCGGTAAAGTTTTCGGCGTGTAGTCTGGGATTTTAATTTCTGCACCTTCAGTATCTTCAACTTTAAAGACTGCCGAGCGTTTAAATCCTGTGGTAACAATGGTGGTTTCCTCTTCACCCGTAGCAGCATTCTTTGTTTTAACTTGATTAGTTTTAGGTACAAGGATATAAATTGCCTTCGTCCCTGCTTTTACGTGGCGTCCCACCTTTTTCCACTGATTATAACCGCGTGCATCGTTCGTACCCTGCATTGTCATTAAGGCAATATTACCTAAGCTCCAATAATTACTAGGAATATCATTTTTTTCATCTCTAGCTATAAAAGTACGCGCGATTTTTGCAGGGAATTTTTGATTTTGGAAGGCTTTTAAAAGTGCCTTCACAGCGTCTTCAACTGATTCAATAGGGGCAATAGGAGAATTTTCAACCGTTTTAATTTCGCCTTTCGCCTTTTCTTCAATAACAGGCGGAGTTGCAATTTCTTTTACCGGCTCGGCGGTTGTTACGTTTTGAATATTAGTATCTGTCATTCCTTGCACTTCCTTTTTACTTAATTCTTCAACCAAAATATTTATAGCGTCGGCGTGCGTGATATATTCTTCAACGTCGATATTATCAAGCGAGTCTGCCGCTACAGTTTCAACGCTTTCAACTTTCGCTGCGTCATTTTCTTTTGGGAAATTCGGCTCGGGAATATCACATTCTACCGGCATTGTTATAAAGCGTGTTTTAGTATCTCCTGTATCTGATAAAGAAATAATGTTAAAATTTGGTTGTCTAATAACTTCAATTTGCGTTGTGCCTTTTTTACTAGCCGCTGTAAAATAATCTAAAAATACTTTGGCGTTGAAAGTGATACTGAAAATTTGCCCGTTGAAAGTGGCGTCAACAGATTCTGAAAACTTGCCGCCGTCCATATTATCTGTATAAATCGTTCCGCCTTCGCTTGTAATTGTTAATGACGCGCTTTTTGTTTTGTCAAGTTGTTGCTTGGCTACAAGCCACGCCTTTTTCAACGAATTGCACATTGCAACATTTTTTACAACTGTTGAGCATATAACGTCACGATTAAGCAACGGCATAAAATCAGGATATTCAGCTGTTGAGCGTATAAATATAATTTCAAATTCAACCACGCCGAGTGAATATTTTAAACTGATAAGTTTACTACTACTTGAAATAATAACCTTGCCTCCATCGTCAACGATATTGCCGTTTTTGGCAATTTCCTTTTTGGCAGGCAACATTTTTTTTAGAATATTAGCAACGGCAACTGGTAATAAAATTTCGCCTTCAACTTCAGAGGAATTATTTAAAACTTCAATTTCGCAAGCTTTAAAGACTTTACCATTTGACGCTACACCTAAAAGCTTCCCCTCGATAAAATGCAGGCAAATATTTTCAAGCGCAGGGTTTGAATTAAATCCCTTTTCGTTGTAGCAGCAAGGCAAAAGATTAGTTATAGCGTTTTTGAAGTCAACGGCGTTAATACCAAATGAATAATCGTAATTTGTCGCAATAATTTTTGTAAATTGGTTGCAAATATAATCGTCAGATTTGCCAGTGTCTTGAGTGTTTAACGCTAATTCGCCTTTTGCTGTTTTAAAAGCAATTCGCTCTCCTTGCTTGCCGTCAAAACATACTGCTAATTTTTGGGAGTCAACGCGGTTTAACCATTCAAGCAAAATTTTTGGATTTTTGGCTAAAATTTCGCCCGAGTCAGCAGTATCACATTTAATTTTTGCTGTAACTGCAAATGCAAAATTGTTTTTGCTTGAGTCTTGACGCGCCATAACTTTTAAATTGTTTTGGTTAAAAGTCAAGCTAAACTGATTATCAAAAATATTATTTCCACTATCAATAGTTGCCGCTTTTAACGCCGTTTTCAATGCAGTTTCAAATTCGCTTTTGTCAACAACTGAATTAATTTTTACGCGTGTTGCAATATCAATTTCGGCTTGTGTCACAACGTCAAGCGCGGCAGGATTTACAAAGTAAAAATCCATAATTTCGTCGTTGTCAATCATAATATAACCTCCTTCATTTCGCCTTTCGTCTTTGAAAGGTTTTTTGCAAAGTACCAAACGCAAGTCGACGAATGATACTTTGAATAAAAACCTTCCCTAATGTTTAGAAAACCGCCTTATTTATAATTATCCTTCTTCAGAATAGCCAAATTTATTGTGAAGATACGCCCAGCATTCTTCCCCCTGCTCTGGACGGCGATTAGCGTTATGATATTCTTCAATAACCCTACCGCACATTGTAAAGATATAGCCGCAATAATCATCTTTAAAAAATGTAAAAGGCGCATCTTTAAAATCATCACTGTAAACAACTTTACAATCGCCGTTAATAATTGATTCGGTAAAGTTAAGGTGTTCAATTTTCTTTGAATTATAAAAAGTGTCACAACGGAAAATTCCTAAAATAAATTCCATTGCCGTTTTTTTGTTTTTGAATTTAATCGAAGTAATTTTTTGGTGTACTTCTGATACATAGTAAACTCCGCCTTCAAAAGTTTGGCGCACCGGTTCGGCGTCAAGAATTTCTTCAGTAACAATTTCAACCGTATAGGAATTTTTAAACTTCCCAGCGGCAATGCGATTTTCAATGGAATAAAAACGCTTTTTCATAAAAATAACCTCCTTTAACAATCAAGCGACATTAACAAAGTCAACAACGCCGCTTTCGCCTTTCGTCTTTTCGGTAGGTGTTTCAAACAACTGTTTTTTCCAAAAATTGGCAAATTCTGAAATTTTTTCAAAATCGGTGATACAGTCTTTGAAAATCACTTCAAAGACCGTATTGGTTATTATTGAAACTTCCACATTGCCACTTTTGATGATAAACCCAATTTCTTCGCTCTCTTCGTCGCTAAAAACGTAATAGATAACCTGCAAATTTCCTTTTGAATATTCCACGATTTTATCTGCGTAAAATGAATTGTCTTCATTTTCGTAGTAATATTCTTTGACTCCGTCAAATTTAATATCTGTACCTAAAATCATTTGCACCAATTTGAAGGCGCATTTATACGATGCAACCTTAATTTGATTGTCCATTTCAATACCTCCTTCATTTCGCCTTTTCGCCTTTGCTTGCTGATTTTAAAAACCCCTTTGAATTTATTAACCTTGAAAGGTTTTCAGAAACACGCCGCGCAATTCGGCATCGGTGTGTTTCGTGAAAAACTTCCATTTTTTTTACGCGGCAATTTTGCTAATAGCCGCATCGATAACTGCATCAAATTGCCATTTTAAATTGTTATAATCAGATACAACAAGTTTCAAGCTGTCAAATTGTGAAGGGTACGCGGTTTTTAATGCGCCGAATAACAACGCCGCCGATTGCCCAAATGTTAATCCTTTGTTTGCTTGTAAAAAGGTCATCATTTGGTTTAACGTGTATTTGTTATTAAAGCTAATAACATAACCCCCGCGCTTATTTTGGCGAATTTTTGCCCGTACCTTAACTTCCACAAATTCCGGTGTTAAGCATTTGATTAACGCTTCAAAAAAGCGGAATGTATTTGGCAACAATGCTTTTACTGCCGAATAATGTTTACTATCGCATATTGCGTAGGTGATAAACTCGGCGAAAAATTCGTTGTATTCTTTACTACCGTTTATTGCCATTAACGGCAGATTGTAGCCATACCCCGAGCTGGGAAAAAACGATGCTTTTAAATCGTCTTTATATTCTGCGCGGCTAATGCCTGCCTTTTTATATGCCGCCTTCATTAAAGCATTGTCAGCGGCAAGTGCGGTTTGGATTGTGATGTTTTCGCCGCCAATTTCGAGCGTTGAATTTGCAAGGCACAGACCGAGACCTTCCGAAAAAGCATCGTCTATTGCGTGTGACACTTCGTGAATCAATACCACAAAGTTACATTTTGTATCTTTATCAAGATTAAATTTGATTTCGCCCTTAGATGAACAAACGCCGCCATATACTGTACTATTATATTTGGTGTCTATCGCTGTTGCTGTATAGGCGTATTTTTCCCAAAAATACGCCACGCGGCGATATTCCGAATTAGCCAGAGTATTTTGTAAAGCACCTAATTTATTACCGAGTGTTGTAGCAATATTGGTGTCAGATAACGCGCTGGGCGTGAAACTATTGCTGATATTAACTTTTGTTACCAATTTACAAGTAGCAGCTTCAGCTTTTGCCGCGTTATCAATTTCTGTTTGAATTGCGACTTCCATTGCATCTGTGCTTACCACGTATTCTTCGGCGTTTACCGTTTCAATGCTATCAACCGCATTATTTTTGTCGGAAGTCTCTGTAATAACAATTTCGCCATTTTCTGCAACCTTTAAAATTGTGCATTCGTTAATTGCATAGAGACAACCGTTTTTATCAACGCTTTGGCAGTTTGCTTTTGCGCAAATATGCCATTGATGATCTTTAATTAAGTATTCAGCTTTAACCACGCTCGCCCAATCTTTTTCACCATAGGTGTTAAGAGGGTAAACAAACTCGTTGCCGTCTTTGTCAATGTAAATTTTCTTGTGGTAGACTTCGTCCAAATCATCTTCATCAACGTCTTTAAGTGTAACAGTTTTTGCTGTACGTGCGATAACTTCAAATTTCGCAATCTGAATAGTGCTTGCCGAACCAACGTACATCCCAGACCTTGTAAAAGGTTTTCCAGTTTCAACATAATAACCAATAGCGTAAATGCAACCTACTTTAAATTTGTGAGTAACTTTCATTTTAATTTCTCCTTTCAAAATATCCTAAGTTAATTACCTACAAGCAATGGCAACACCTCCTTGAGTTAACATCAAGCCTTCATTGACTAAGCTACATTTGCTTGACTTCGTAGACTTCAACGCTTGAAACTCTACACGCCCGCTGGGGTATGCTACCGCTCCTTGCCTTGTTATCTACCCTGTATTCAGTTTTCAAAAAACCCTGCCTTTTTCAAGCCTTCCCTTGTTTGTTTCAAGGCTTATCTTGTTTACAATGCGAATTATAAAGCCTTTCATTGAATTTGTCAA
>FLNY01000755.1_pt1 | contig 46149 bp, 39 predicted proteins | sample 1140381 | NCBI WGS metagenome assembly FLNY01 (sample SAMEA3878172, study PRJEB12797) | bioreactor metagenome | biome: Moose rumen | place: Sweden | collected 2011-10
CTTATGGACCACCTTGGAGTAACGGGCCTCCTCAGAGCCTCGTTCGCCCCGTACAACACGGCAGCGGAGGCAGATTATTTTGTTAAATGCCTTGACAGGGCTATAAGTATGTTGGTTTAGATTCTTCGCTACGCTCAGAATGACACTGGAAGAAAAGAAACAGGAAACGATAGAGAACTTCTCAATGTATGAGGAGTGGCTGGACAAGTATGAGTATCTTATTGAACTCGGGAAATCCCTGCCGCCCTTCCCTGAAGAGAGAAAGACCGAAGACCGTCTTATAAACGGCTGTCAGTCACGCGTTTGGCTGGATGTGGAACATAAGGACGGAGCCCTTTTCTTCCAGGCCGACAGCGACGCAATAATCACCAAGGGCATCATTTCCCTCCTTATCGGCGTTTATTCCGGAGAGGCTCCGGAAGCGATTGCCGCCGATGATTTTGCCTTCGTTAAAGAGATAGGCCTTATGGAAAATCTCTCCCCGACAAGGGCGAACGGGCTGGCCTCTATGATTGAAAAGATTAAAGAATATGGCAGAAGTTTTGACCGCTGAAGACGTGAAGGCGCTCCAGCCGCTGTATGCGGCGGTTATATCGGCTATAAAGGAGGTATATGACCCGGAAATTCCGGTGAATATTTACGATCTGGGCCTCATATATGAGCTCACCATAAATAAGGAGCACGAAGTGTCCATCCTCATGACTTTCACGGCGCCCAATTGTCCCATGGCCGACCAGGTGCTGCGTGAGGTGCAGGAGGGCGTCGAGAGCGTTCCCGGCGTTGCCAAATGCACCATCGACCTCACTTTTGAGCCCGTTTGGGACCGCAGCATGCTTTCCGAGGAGGCTCGCGTGGAACTGGGCCTGGACTACGACGACGATGATTATTCCAAACTGAATGACCAGGATTGAACTATATCTGGGGCTGGGCTCCAATGAGGGCGACAGGGACATTAATCTCATAAGGGCAATGAATCTGTTGGACGATGCCCTCGGAATGCACCCGGAGAGGATTTCCCGCATCGTCGAATCCCCCGCCTGGGGCTTTGAGGGTCCGGATTTTCTCAACCTTTGCGTAATGTATCGGCCCGTTTTGGAAGATAATCCTGCAGAGCAATGCGAAAAGTTTCTGCGTACCATCAAGGAGATAGAAAAACAGCTGGGCCGCAAAGAATCTCCCATGACAGACGGGAATGGAAACAGGGTTTACAGTAACAGGCCGATAGATATAGACATACTTTTATTTGGAACACAAATAATTAAAACAGAGACGCTTACTATTCCTCACCCGCTCATCGGCCAAAGGGAATTTGTAAAAAAAACCCTTCTAGAAATATCCAAGCCGGATGTGAGGGATGCGTTTCCGGAACTTTTTGACTAACTTTGTCATTCTGAACGAGACTGTCATTCTGAACGAGACTGTCATTCTGAACGAAGTGAAGAATCTAAATATCATTATTATATGACACAAGACGAACTTTTCAAGGTACTGGTTGCCCATTGCAAGGAATACGGGTTCATTTTCCCGTCCAGTGAGATTTATGACGGCCTGGCCGCTGTTTACGACTATGGCCAGATGGGCGTACAGCTCAAGAACAACATCAAGAATTACTGGTGGGAGGCGATGACCCGCCTCAACGAGAATATCGTGGGCATAGATTCGGCCATTTTCATGCACCCGCGCATCTGGGAGGCATCCGGCCACGTGGGCGCCTTCAACGACCCCCTCATAGACAACAAGGACTCCAAGAAGCGCTACAGGGCCGATGTCCTCATCGAGGATTATCTGGGCAAGATTGAGGAAAAAATCGAGAAGGAGGTTGCAAAGGGCCGCAAAAAGTTCGGCGACGCCTTCGACGAGGCCCAGTTCCGCGCCACAAACCCCAACGTCCTTCGCGAAAAGGCCAAATACGACGAGGTTCATAATCGCTACGTGAAGGCCGAGCAGGCGAACGATTTTGCCGAATACCGCCAGATAATCATAGACTGCAACATTGTCTGCCCCATCAGCGGCACCTGCAACTGGACGGAAGTGCGCCAGTTCAACCTTATGTTCCAGACATCAATGGGCTCCGTGGCAGAAGGCGCAAATACCATTTATTTGCGTCCCGAGACCGCCCAGGGCATTTTCGTAAACTACCTCAACGTCCAGAAGACCGGCCGCATGAAGATTCCCTTCGGCATCGCGCAGATTGGAAAGGCCTTCCGCAACGAGATTGTGGCACGTCAGTTCATCTTCCGCATGAGGGAGTTCGAACAGATGGAAATGCAGTTCTTCATCAAGCCCGGCACAGAGCTGGAGTGGTTCAAGAAATGGAAGGAAACCCGCATGAAATGGCACGTGAACCTTGGTATGGGGGCCGAAAACTACCGTTTCCACGACCACGAGAAGCTCGCTCACTACGCCAACGCTGCAACTGATATCGAGTTCAACTTCCCCTTCGGCTTCAAGGAGCTTGAAGGCATCCACAGCCGCACAAACTTCGATCTTGGCAACCACCAGAAGTTCTCCGGCAAGAAGATAGAGTACTTCGATCCCGAGGAGAACATTTCCTACACTCCTTACGTTGTAGAGACCTCCATCGGCGTAGACCGAATGGTGCTTGCCGTGCTCTCCCACAGCTATGCCGTAGAGAAGCTTGAAAACGGCGAGGAGCGCGTTGTAATGCGTATTCCCGCTCCTCTCGCACCCATCAAGGTGGCCGTTATGCCTCTCGTGAAGAAGGACGGCCTGCCGGAGCTTGCACAGAAGGTTGTGGACGAGCTCAAGTACGACTTCTCCTATCAGTACGACGAAAAGGATTCCATCGGCAAGCGTTATCGCCGCCAGGATGCCATCGGTACGCCTTTCTGCGTAACCGTGGACCACGACAGCCTCAGCGACGGCTGTGTAACCGTGCGCGACCGCGACAGCATGACTCAGGAGCGCGTGAAGATTGAAGACCTTCGCGCCCTCATTGACAAGAAGGTCTCCCTGACCAACCTCCTTAGGAATCTTTAGCCTATGTCCGGCCCCCTTGCCCTTCTCATAACGGCCATCCTGGCCACGCTGGTCCTGTACTTCTGGGCCAGGAAGGCCCAGCTTGAGAAGCAGCTTCTGGTGGAAAGGGAGGAGAACGAAAAGATGCTCTCTGCGGCCGAAGAGCTGCAGGCCCGCCTGAAGGCTCTTGAAAAACGCACTGAAAAGGGCAAGTCTCCAATAGATGCCCTTGACCGCCTTTGCGAGCAGTATTATATATATGAAGGTACGGAGAATCTTCAGCCCCGCATCCTCAAGGAAGTCCGCTCCATAGTTGAAGGCCTAAGGGCCGATCCTTCCGTCCAGGGCAAACTGGAGGAATCCCTCAACGCCTCCGAAGACAATGTAATGGTGAAGCTGCGCGAGGCTTTTCCCAGGTGGAAGGACGAAGATTTCCTCCTCTACCTGTTTGCCGCTTCGGGGTTCTCTTCCACCACGATATCGGCCCTTCTGGAGAAGGACAAGCCCTATGTCTATAACAAACTTTACCGCATCAAGGAACGCATAAAAGTGTCTGGCTCAAGGGACAGGGAGCTGTTTTTGCGCGTTCTGCAGCGCTAAAACAAAAGGTGGAAAAACTCAAAAAATTGATGGTTTTCTGCATGTTGCGAGAAATTTTCGTCACAAATAAATCATAAACGCCTGTCAATCAGGCGTTTAACGATGATAAACTGCGAGATTTTATCTGCGGTTATTTTTTTCTTGCAAAAAAAGAGGTCTTATCTTTGCATTGAGAAAATGTAAAACCATAAAATATCAAGCCATGGAAATCAAGAAATCAGAGAAAGCCAGCCTTGAGAACAAAAGACTCCTCTTCACCGAGATAGGTCTTATTGTTGCTCTCGCCGTAGTTTACGGTGCTTTCAACTATTCTTCCAAGGATGCAAAGGTGGCAGCCCTCGAGGACACCACCCAGGTTCTTGTGGAGGAAGAGATGATTGCCATCCAGAACGAACTCCCCCCGCCCCCGCCGGAGGCTCCCTCAATTCCCGTCCTGAGTGACCAGATCGATATTGTGGACGACGACATCAAACTTGATGACGACATGTTCATCAACCTGGAGGACAACAACCAGACCTTCGAAATCCAGGACTATAAGGAAGCGGTTGTAGAGGAAGAGGAAGTTGAGGAAGAGGCCATTCCTTTCCAGCTCGTTGAGAAGAAGCCCTCATTCCAGGGCGGCGATGCGAACGAATTCTCCAAGTGGGTTAACTCCCGTCTGGTGTATCCGGAAATCGCAAAGGAAAATGGTGTTCAGGGCCGTGTTACCCTTCAGTTCACCGTGGAGGCCGATGGCCGCGTAACCAACGTCCGCGTTCTCCGTGGCGTTGATGAGTCCCTTGACAAAGAGGCCGTGCGCGTTGTGTCCAGCTCTCCCAAGTGGACCCCGGGCCGTCAGCGTGACCGCGCCGTGAAGGTTACCTACACCTTCCCCGTTATCTTCCAGCTGCGATAAGCTAGCGAATCCACACTTCGTCGGCAAAGAACCAACAGGGGTTCCCGACGCCAAAGTGCCATTCCGGGCAGGTTTTCTGCCCGGATATTTTTATTCTCACGTAGCGGGCGTGGGAGAGTCTTTCGACGGACAGTTCTTTGAAGCCGATAGACATGTCTCTGTTTTCCGGGTTTTCCACTGCGCCTAACAGGGAATAATTCTCTCCGTCAGGCGAGACGGAAACCTCCATTCCCTTTGGTTCAAGCACCCATGCTCCAACCTGGCGCAGGAAATCCACACGCACTTCGTTAATTTCCTTTTCACTTCCGAGGTCTACGGTGAAATCGGCATCGGCCCCTTCCCAGCCAACCCAGTTTTCACGGAAGCCGGCTCCGCCGTACAGGCCGTCGGTAAGGGCCTTTTTTGCAAGTTCCAGATAGTTTTTCGACGGCGGGGCGGTGAAAATCACAGGGCATCCGTGGGCAAGATTGCCTTCGGGAGAGGTCATGTAGCGTTTTTTGTAATTCGCGCAATATTCAAGCGGCGAGTTGTGCCTTTCATTCAGGCTTTCCACGCCAAGTTCCCGGATTCTGCTTTCAAACAGCTCCAAATCTTTTCCAACGGCAACATTGTCGCGTGAAATGTCCGTTCTGGCTATCTCCAGGGCCGAATATTGGAGCGGAAGCCTTGTGCGCCTTACTCGGGAAAGGCGAAGCGAATCGTCGGCAACGGCAGCTTCGGCCTCATCGAAGAAGACGTTGTAGCGCTTCATCATTGCGTGGCGAAGGAAACCGTCCTTGTAGGTAACCGGCGATTCATAGATGAACAGGTCTGCGTCTGTTGCAACGCTCGCGCCCTCCATTGTGTGTATGTAGTTAAGGATGGGATTTGCGGCCGCGCCATAATAAGCTTCGCAAAAATGCCTTTCAAGCGAGTCCAGGCTGGCCGATGGGTTCCACATAAGCTTGGAAACGAGGTAGGGCCTCAGTTCGGCCATGTCTCCGCCGCGGGAGCTGTTAATCTGCGAGAAGTGCATCTTTACCCCGTGGTCGCGGAAGATAACCATGTTATCCTTAATCGTTTGCAGGTTTGGGAACGGGGAAAGGTAGTTGTCGAAATTGATGCCGTAATCCCAGAGGAAAATGTTGTCGCAAACCTCGCTCCAGCCTTCCAGATATTTCATAAACTCCTGTCCGGAAGGATTTTCGGGGAGGGAAGTCTGACGCCTGCAGTCTATGTCACACAGCATTATGGACACGTTGGGCAGCGGTTTTGTTACCTTCGGCGGCTTTACGGAGAAGAGGTATGCCAGGGTGGAAATTTCCTTGTCCGGGAAGCGCTGCGCTACTGCATTTATGAAACGAAGAATGGGGCCGGAAGGGCTCTCCTCCTCGTCCATTGTGGCCTGGCAGGCAGGGCATCGGCAATAAGTGTCGGAGCCGTCGTTCTGGGATATTGAAATCATCTTTTGCTCCGGATGCGCATGGAACAGGCTGTCAAGCGTTCCGCACACAATTTCCAGCACCTCCGGATTGCTCATACACCACTGGCTGGCGCTGCCGGGATGGCGTTTCCCATTGTAAAAGGCATAATATTCCGGATGCTCCTTGCCATAACGGGAGGCGGGAAGAAGGCGGTTGCATGTATGTACCCAGAGGTTATTGACAAACAGGTCTCCAGGCTCTTCAAGACGCATCCAGGTGCGCAGAAATGGATCTTCCCTAAGAAGATAATGACTGCACTGGCGGTATCTGAAAGCGGGAACCTCCGTTCTGGGGCGAACCGTGACGGAGCTACGTTTGGGAAGGTCATACTCCCCGCCGCCCCAGTAGTTCATGCCAACTTCCTGCTCAAGGAAGTCGCATGCGGCATATGAAAGGCTTTTCCCATAGCCCTCCAGAACAACAGCGCCCTTTTCCACGCCCACGCGGAATGCGTCTTCTGGAAGGGAGGATATTTCCCTGACAATGATTTTAGGCTTTTCGTTACCGAGGAATCTTTGCAGAATAAGCGCGGCGGCGTGCTCCGAATCGCTGCCGGAGGCCTCTACAATGTGGTTTTTTGTGGAAAAACGTACATTCTGCGCCCCGGCAATCATGCAGGACGCCATAAGGGCAATGGTTATCAGTCTTTTCATAATGGACAAAAATACGAAGAATCATTATATGTGGTGATGGTATTTCTGCGGAAAAACCTGTAAATTTGCAATCCCTTACAAGAATAAAATGAGCGAAGCAGTCATTTCCTGTGAGCATCTTACTCACTATTACGGAAAACGGAAAATTTACGAAGACCTAAATTTTGAGGTGCAGCCGGGCCATATCGTGGGCCTTCTTGGCAAGAACGGCACCGGCAAGACAACCACAATCAACATCCTGATGGGTTATCTGAAGCCCCGCGAGGGCCATTGCACAATCTTCGGCGAAGATGTCCAGCATATTACACCGGAGACACGGCAGAGGATAGCGCTTCTTCTCGAAGGCCACGTTCAGTACGAGTACATGAGCATCGGCCAGATAGAAAAGTTCTACAGCGCATTCTATCCCAAGTGGAACCGTGATGCCTATTACGGCCTCATGGAAAAGCTCAAGGTTGCCCCCGGCCAGAAGATTTCCCGCATGTCAAACGGACAGCGCTCACAGGTGGCACTCGGCCTTATCCTGGCCCAGAATGCAGACCTTCTGGTGCTTGACGACTTCTCCCTGGGCCTCGATCCCGGCTACCGCCGCCTTTTCTGCGAGTACCTTCGTGACTACGCAAAGGCCGAAGGAAAGACCGTGTTCCTCACTTCGCACATTATCCAGGACTTGGAAAAACTTGTGGACGAGGTAATTATCATGGATTACGGCAGCATCCTGGTGCAGGAGGACGCTCCCGCCCTCATGGGCCGGTATCCGGGAATGACGCTGGAAGACATATTTATTGAACTAACCGGAAAGTATTAGATTCTTCACTACGTTCAGAATGACAAAGATGATATTATACAAGGAATGGCTCAAAAGCCGATGGTTCCTTCTTGCAATAATCGCAGTATTTGCGGGCGTGTTCTTCTACTGCTTCCTCAACCTTTCGAAGGTTGTCGAGATTAGGGGCGGCGCCCTTTTGTGGGAGGCAATGGTGGAGAAAGACGCCGTACTTCTGGATATACTCAGGTTTGTGCCGGCGGTGGCAGGCGCCCTGCTTGCCGCGGTTCAGTTCCTTCCCGAAGTGCAGCACAAGCGCCTCAAACTAACGCTGCACCTGCCCTATCCGCAGGGGAAAATGCTCCTGTGGATGCTCGGATACGGCCTTGTGCTGCTTACCCTCATTTTTGCGTTGTTCACACTTATATCGGCCCTTTTGCTGGGGCAGTGGATTCCGGGAGAGTTGGTGAGCCGGATAATAAGGACAACTCTGGTGTGGTACCTGGCGGGATGGGCGGCCTATCTTTTTACCGCTGCCGTCTGCCTGGAACCAACCTGGCGCATGAGGGTGGTTATTCTCATCATCGCGGCGGCGTTTATAAGGCTCCTGTTCCTTTCCGAGGTTCCGGAGGCATATAACGGTTTCCTGCCGTGGCTGGTTCTGTACGTGGCGGCATCGGCAATACTGGTGTTCCACGGCGTGGCGCGTTTCAAAGAAGGATTTCAAGACTAGTGCGGTATGAAAAAAGCAGGTAAGATATTCATTTGGGCTTCCCTTGCAGCTATTGTGCTGTGGATAGTGCCCTGGCTCTATAACCTTGTATCGCTCAAGGGCTACCATTCCCCGTTCACGCTTTACAGCTGCACGGTGCACGACTTCTGCGCCCTGGACAGGGGAGACGGCCGCGAATTCAAATTCTACGACACCAAGGGAGGAGTGCACGGAGAAGAGGCCCAGCCGCTTTTCTATGCTTCCGTGCTGGCGTCAAAGGGAATGCTTCCCGATACGCTGGAAGGGAGGAAGGTGACGCTGGAAGAAATTGAACATAACTCACTTATCATTTCATCGGACCCCAAGGACGTGAACAGGACATCGGCCCCTGTGTATCTCCTTCTGGAGAGCGTGCCGGAAAGGCTGGAGCTCAAGGACCCCGAGGACGCGCTCATTTCCAGGAAAGACGGCATCTGCGTGTATAACATGGAGAGCAATTCGCTTTTGGAGGAGAAGACCGCGCAGCTTAAGGAAGCGCTTGATAAAGAAGGATTTACATATCCCGCCAAGCTATTTGCAGGGAATCCCAGCCACAGGAAGGAATACGACGAAGGATATCTTGTAACCGACTCTGACGACCGCCTTTTCCAGATTAAGCAGGTGAACGGAATCCTTGAAGTCCGCTCCTTTCCTTTGGCCGATAATATTCATGCCAAACACCTCATTATCACCGAGTTTGACAATCATGCAACGCTTGGCCTGCTGGTGAGCGGAGAGGGGAAGATGGCGTTCCTCAGGCCCGACGGGGAGGTGGTGCTTACCGAAGTGCCCTTCAATCCCGCCAAGGAGGACCTTCTCCTTGTGGGAGACATATTCTACTACACCGTGAAATTGTCCGATTCGAAGGGAGAGCGTTTCTGGGCGCTAAGGAGCGACGATTTCTCGCTCGTTTCGTCCTACGAACGGCCTTATCCCGACGAGTTCACCCTTCCCGGAATACGCTTCACGTCCGGCAACGACCGCTGGGTAAAGCCCCGCTGGCGTTAAAAATACCAATTTTTAGGGATTGTCGCGCGCGCGCAAAAGCACTAACTTTGCCGTCCAATTAGGTAGAGATAGTGTTTTTTTCTAAGCGTAATAGCCTGGCGACGGCCCTTATGGGGCTCTGTTTCAGTGCGTTTGCACAGCAAGTCGATACATCGGCCTCATGGGTGTATCCGGATTCGCTAAGTTCCTTCACCATCCGCGAAGTGGTGGTGACGGCAACGGAGGAAAAAGGCGTTACGGCAACCTCCAAGATAGGAAAAGACGCAATTTCCCATATTCAGCCGTCAAGCCTCAAAGATGTGCTGGAACTCCTTCCGGGCGGCCTTGCCACAGATCCGGTGCTCAGTTCCCCTCAGGTGGTAAATCTACGCAGCGCAGCCTCCATTAGCAGCAATTACGCCACCGGCACCCTTGGAACAGCCATCGTGATAGACGGCAAGCCCATCGGCAACAACGCAAACCTGCAATATACCCCCGGCTACAGCAGCCTCGGAAGCGACTTCGTCAACCTTGGCACAGACCTCAGGACCGTCACGACGGAAGACATCGAGTCCATAGAAGTTGTGAGGGGCATTGCGTCCGTGGAATACGGAGACCTCACAAGCGGACTCATGAAAATTGTCCGCAAAAAGGGCGGAAACGCCATCAGAGCGCGCTTCAAGGCCGATATGAGCTCCAAGCTCTTCTACGCCGGCAAGGACTTCGAATGGAAGGGCTACACCCTCAACGCCGGCGTCAATTACCTTGATTCGCAGGCCGATCCGCGCAATCCCCGCCAGAACTACAAGCGCATCACCGGAAGCATCCGCGCCGGAAAAACCTGGAGCGGCAATTTCAACCACAGTCTCAACGTTTCGCTGGACTACACCGGATCCTTCGATGACGTAAAAAGCGACCAAAACCTCGATTTCGGGGACATGGGCCCCATAGAGACCTACAAGTCAAGCTACAACCGCTTTGCCGCCGGGGCCGACTACAGCCTGCGCACCCGCGAAGAAGACAGCTTCTTCCGCAGTTGGGTAACAAACTTCTCTCTCACGTACGAAAAGGACCTCATAGACCGCTGGAAATACAACATATCGGCCGCCGAAAAGCCGGTTTCCACTGCAACAGAGACGGGCGAATGGGACGCCGTCATCATTCCCGCACGCTACGAAGCCACCCTCCAGGTGGACGGAAGGCCGCTTTACACATACCTCAGCTCCGTTGCTTCCTTCAAGGCAGGAGTGCACAAGATAAAAGCAGGCGTGCAGTGGACCATGGACAAAAACTACGGAAAAGGCTCATTATTCGACCCTTTCCTTCCGTTTTCCTCGTCAATGTCAACGCGTCCGCGTCCCTATTACGACATTCCCGCCAACCACCAGCTGTCGGCCTTCCTTGAGGAAAGCGGACGCGCCCCGCTTGGAAAATTCAAGTTTGAATGGTCCCTTGGCGCACGCGTCAGCGCCCTTGCAGGCGCCGGGAGCGCATATGCGGTAAATTTCAAGCCCTACATAGACCCAAGGGCCAACATCCGCATAGAATTTCCGTCCTTCGACATGGGCGGCCACCCCATGGAAATCGGCCTTTATGCGGGCGGAGGGCAGCACACTAAGTTCCCCACCATGGACATGCTCTACCCCGCAAACGTCTATGCGGACTACACCCAGTTCAACTACTGGCCGGTTGAAAAGGAGCTAAGGAGGGTGAACTTTATGGTATTCAAGACAGAAGTTTCGCCGTATGAGCTTGGCGCAGCCCGCAACCTCAAGGTGGAAGTGGGGGCCGATATGAGCTGGAACGGCTTCAACTTCACCTTCAACGTATTCAGGGAGAACATGGAAAGCGGCTTCCGCTATGCCTCAACCCTCGTCACGCGCGAATACAAGAGCTACGACGGCAGCGGCATAGACAAATCCACGCTCACCGGTCCGCCATCGCTTGAAGGCCTGCCGTATACAACGAAAACCGTCCTTGCAGCATCCTCACGTGCAGTAAACGGCAGTCAGCAGCTCAAGAAGGGCATAGAATTCACATTCACATCGCCGCGCATCAGCGCCATCAAGACGCGCGTCACGGCAAACGGAGCGTGGTTCGTGACCACAAACACCAACAGCGTCCCGGAATGGGAAGTGCCTTCCGTCGTAGTTGCGGGAAACAATTATCCTTACGCCGGCTATTACGAGAGCAACGACGGCTCCGTATATGAGGCCCTCACCACCAACATAATGACAGACACCCAGATTCCAACGCTGGGACTCATCCTGTCCACTTCCTTCCAGACAAGCTGGTACACAGACCACAACCCCATCCAGAAGAGCAGCCTGCCCATAAAGTACATGGGAACGGATCTGGTGGAGCACACATTCACGCAGGCCGATGCATCGGACTCCATCCTGCGTTACCTGGTGCGCGAATACAGCGAATACTCCTATAGCTACAAGGTACCCTTCGCGCTGTATATCAACCTCAAGGTGACAAAGAAGATGTATCGCGACAAGATAGGCCTGTCGCTCTTTGTGAACAGGCTCCTTGCCGTAGCGCCCGACTATACTATAAACGGAAGCTATTTCCGCAGGAATTCAACGCCGTACTTCGGCATGGAGATAGATTTTAACCTATGAAGAAAGCAATAGGCATATTCATCGTGGCGGCGGCGCTCGCCCTCACCTCCGGCTGCAGCCGGCAGGAGATATGGAGCACCCTTGTCCTTAGGGCGCAAATGCCTGACGGCGAGGAAATTGCCATGATAACGATAGACCCTTCCATAGAGGGAAACGTAATAAGGAACATAAACACCCTCGAGAAGTACGACTTCCCTGCCTTCATAGGCGGAACGGCGCGCCTCACCGTGCTAAAGGGCCTGTACGTCATCTCCTTCGACGCCGTTGCCGAACTCACCGACGGTCGGGAGAAGAAGGTTCGTTTTTCCGGCTATTCCACCGAAGCCAACGCCGCCGAAGTGGTTGACGACGAAGTGACTCTCAATCTCAATCTTACAGTCCTCAAATGAAACGCCTTCCGCTCATATTGGCACTAACACTATTTTCCGCGCCCGTTAGGGGCCAGGATAGCCTTGGCGTTGTGCGTCGCACGGAGGCACGCCTCAATCCCATTGCCGGTGAAGGGCAAACGCTTCTGTACAAGGGACTTCCGTCATATACATCGGCCGCAGTGGGATACAATTTCCGCACGGAGGACGAAGCATTCCTCCCGCAGGAAGGCAGGGGCATAAGTGAATTCGTCTTCGAGGCTGATGCCGCCCACCGTCTTGACAAAAACACCGCCGTTTCTGGCGCAGCGAGCTACCGCAGGGGAGTGAAAAGGGACGTTTTCCTCAATACGTCCTCCGACTGGGAGCTTCTCTATCCTTATTTCACGGCCGATACCGTTGGCGGCAATCTCCAGAAGGAGGAATACAAATTCAACGGAGCATATATGCGCAAGTTCGGCGCATATTTCGTGGGCGGAAAAGTCGATTTCCGTGCCCTGCACGAATACCGCGCCGCAGACCCCCGTCCCCGCAACATTACTTCAGACCTCGGCGGGATCATCACCGCCGGCCTTGAAATGCAGAATCACGCTCTGTCGGCCGACATAAAAGCGGGTAAATACCATCAGAGCGGAGACGTGGAATTCATGGATCAGAGGGGATACAACACGTCCATCTTCCATATGACAGGCCTCGGGCAGCACTATGGCCGCTTCGCCGGCTCCGGCTCTTCAATGAACGTCCGTTACCGTGGAATGACGCTTGGAGGCGCCATCCGCCTTGAGCCGCTTAATGGAAAGGGATGGTTCGGTGAGCTCTCCTATGAAGGCAAGCGTTACATCCGCCATATAAAGAACCAGAACGAAGCCCCCATGAGCCGCCTCTGGGTGCACGATGCCGCCCTTTCGGCGGGCCGCAAGACGGAAGACCTTCTCGTTGAGGGAATCGTAAATTACCAATACAGAAAGGGTTACGAGGCCGTACTGGATGTTAAGGGCGCATATCTCTCCCTTGCCGACCTTCCCCTCTACGGGCAGCATCGCGTAAGAGCGGAAGCCATTGCCGTAAAGAGCGTCGGCAAATGGTCATTCTCGCCCAAAGCGGGATTCGAAATGCTCTCCGGGGCAAACCTCAACCCCGCCCGCAGCATTTCCATCAGCGCCGCAGATGCATCCTTCGGCGCACAAAGACTTGAGCGAAAAGGCCTGTGGCTCACATGTTTAAATGCATCGGCAGAAGGCCATTTCACTCTTTCCAAATCTCTGTCCATCCCCGCCGGAAAGACAGACGCCAAACTTTATGACATATACAGCGCCCTCTATAGCCGTTGGAGCGGCCACTGGGGCGGCATTGCCCTCACCGCCATGGCCCAGCGAGAAATAGGGAAAGACATTTCCGTCTTTGGAAAGGCCGATGCGGGAGGACGCATCTACTCCGGCGGCCACAATATGATTATCGCTAACATAAGCATAGGATTAATTTTTTAAAACCTTATAAACCATGAAAAAACCATTTGCAATTGTTGTAGCGGCCCTTGCTCTTCTCGCCTGCCAGAAGGAAGGAGCCAACATGAACATCACAAGCAACAACCTCACATTCACATCGGCGGCAGGAGTCAGGAACGTCGTGGTCAATGACGGCGGAAACTTCACCGTAGAATACGAAGTGGCCGACTGGTACACCATCTCCTATTCCATCCCCAGCGGTCTTGGATACGGCGTAGTGAGCGTGAGCGTAACCCAGAACAAAGCGGCAAGCTCGCGAGGCGGACAGTTCATTATCAAGAGCGCCTCGAAGAGCGAGACCGTAACCTTCGTCCAGAGCCGTCCGGAAGTGCCTTCCAACCCCGAATCAGTGGAATATACCCTCAACAGGAATACCCACGAATTCACGGTGGCCATGCCGTCCGACTATGAGGCCGTAGCCACCCCTTCTGCAGACTGGATCTCCGTGGCTGAAACCAAGGCATCAGACAGCTGGACCGTTACAATTGCCGCCAACAACACCGGCGAGGCACGCACAGGAAGCGTCGTAGTTGCCACCACCGACAGCCAGACCATCTCCACCGTAGAGGTTGAACAGGCCGCCGAGGCCCTCCTCGAAGGCGAACTTCTTATCGAAGAAATATACTTTGCCGGCGTACTTCTCGAAGACGGCAAGTCCTCCTCCGCATCCGACGGAGACCAGTATTTCAAAATTACCAACAACACCTCCGAAATCGTCTATGCCGACGGCCTTCTCATCTGCGAATCCTCCTACATGTCCAACCGCGCATCGACCGGCTCATACTGGATTCCCCAGGAAGTCCCCACGGAAGCAATCGGCATAAGCACAGCCTTCCAGATTCCCGGTGACGGAGACGACGTTCCAGTTGCGGCCGGGGAGTCCATTGTCATTGCCATTGCCGCGCAGGATTTCTCTGCCGATGGCGGCACAGACCTCTCCAAGGCCGATTTTGAAATCTCCTACAGCGGTTTCCCTTCATATTTCCCCGACACCGACAACCCCGACGTTCCCAACCTGGACGTGTGGTTCCAGAATTCCTTCACATACTACATCATTCACCAGAGGGGTTACGGCAGCTATGCAATAGTGCTTCCTCCGGATGGAATGGATGCCGATACCTTCATGGAAGAATATGCATGGAATGGCAAGGAAGATTTCTACCTGTTTGGCGAGTGGTACCGCACCCGTGACATCCTGTCCGGCAACTATCTGGTTCCCAACGATTGGGTTATTGACGGCGTGAACATGGGTGTCGAGCAGTTCCTCGGAGATCTTGCCTTCAACGCAAGCGTCGATGCAGGATACACCGGCTGCGGCAAGATTGATTCAGACCCCGACCGTTTCGGAAAGAGTGCCCTGCGCAAGACTGACGGCGGAAAACTTGTCGATACCAACAATTCCACCAACGACTTTGAACCAAACGCAACTCCGTCTCTGAAATAATTGTTATCTTTGCATGCACTAAGAGCTTGCAAGATGACAGAGACATTCTCAGAAATAGGGAAAGTGGAGGCGATAGACAGGCTCTATCGCCTCTCTGCATATAGTCCGCCCGGCGGGCTTTCATATACATCGGCAAAAGGCGGCAAGATCACGACGGCGGCCCGCATGTACCTTGAGGGGATAGACTTCAACCTTGTCTATTTTCCGCTTAAACACCTCGGTTACAAGTGCGTAGTGGGCGTGACCGGAGAGCTTTACGCGGCCCTTGCCGCCCCTAAGCTTCTCAACGTGGTGCTGGGCGTATCGGCAAAACTGGACTATCCCCAGATTAGCGACATTTGGATGGGCATTACCGTTGCGGCCAAGGAGCACGGCTACGAGGCCGTGAATCTGGACTTGCAGCCTTCTAACAATGGCCTTTACATCTCGCTGAGCGCAACGGGCGAGACGTCGCTCCTTACGGAAAAGCGCAGGATGGCGGCAAAGTCGAAGGACCTTATCTGCGTTTCCGGGGCGCTGGGCGCGGCCTACCTTGGCCAGCAGGTGCTCGAAAGAGGCGCAAAGGAGTTTGCCGACAAGGGCACTCAGCCGGATATGACGCAGTACCGCATGCTGGTGGGCTCCTATTTAAGGCCCGAATTGGAGGCTTCTACGGTGAAGAGGCTCGAAGATGAGGAAATCTACCCTTCCTACGGTTATTTTGTCACGAGGGGCCTTTCAGACGCCGTCAAACGCCTTTGCCGAGAAAGCGGCCTTGGCGCAAAGATTTATGCCGACAAGATTCCCTTCGAGGGCAACAGCTTTGCCCTTGGGAAGGAGCTTGACATGGATCCGCTCTCTGCCGCCATGAACGGCGGCGACGATTACAGGCTCCTTTATGTGATACCACTCCTGCATTTTGAGAAGTTCCGCCGTGAGTTTCAGACTTTTGACGTAATCGGCCACCTTGCTCAGGAAGAGGTTGGCACAGTTTTGGTTACACCGGAGGGCCTGGAATTCCCATTAAAGGCCCAGGGTTGGGTAGAAGATGGTGAATAATTTAAATTTTTTCACTATTTTCGCTATTTGGAATCAATGACTAAACAAAATAATATCATGAAAAAAATCTTTTCAACCCTTGTAATCGCCGCCGTCCTTGCAGTCCCTGCAAACGCGCAGAGCACCCTTGGTGACCTTCTAGGCGGTATCGGCATTGGCGGCGGGAGCACCTCAGCCGCAACCACAAGCACAGCGGCCAGCACAATCAGCAACGTTCTTTCAGGCCTGGCCGGCGTTGTCTATTCTGCACAGGTGAGCCTCAACGGCACATACACCTACAACGGCATCGCCGTTTCCGTCACAAGCTCCGAGGGCGGGGTCCTCCAGAACCTTGCAGGCACCGCAGTCACTTCCGGCCTCGAATCCAAGGCCGACGAGTATCTCGCAAAGGTTGGAATCAAGCCCGGCGCAATGACCTGGACCTTCAATCCCGACGACAACACCTTCTCCGTGAATGTGGGCGGTGTCTCCATTCCCGGCACTTACAAAGTTGGTGACGGCGAAAAGACCGTCACCCTCACCTTCGGCAAAAGCATGAAGTACTTCTGCCTCACCGGTACCCTTGAATCTGCCGCTAACGGCGCCCGCATGGTATTCCCCGTGAACAAGGCCATGACCCTCATCAAGAAGATTGCTTCCGTTGTGGGTCAGAGTAACTCGTCTGTGTCTGCTCTCACCAGCCTTGCCGACGGCTACGACAATTACCGCCTTGGCTTCAAGCTTGTGAAGTAATCACTTGCGCACTACCTCATAGTGCTCGATGCCAATACGGCGAAGATCTTCCAGGTAGTCCTGAGTAACGGCTACCTGGAATTTTTTTGAGTAGAACTGGATGCGGTAGCGGGTCTCGGGATCGTAGAGATAGAGGGTAAGGGGCGTATTGCCTTTGTGCTTTTTGATAACCTTGACAAGGTCTTTGCGGAAGTCGTCGTTGAGCATGGGCGTTGTGATGTCCATGCTAAAGCCTGCAAGAATGTCGTCAGAAAGGTTTCCCAGAAGGGTGACTTTCTTCAATTTAAAGGCATAGGGTGATGTTTTTCCCTGAGCGCGCTCTTCCGGCTTCACAAAGAATTTCTCCTCCACTACACCTTCCAGGAAGAGGGAGGAATGGGGCTTCATGTATGCCATGAAAGTCTCATGGTCCTTGCCGAAGAGGGTGAGCTCGTAGGAGCCGCTGTAGTCTTCAATTGTAGTACGTGAATACGGTTTTCCGGCCTTGGTGACAAGCTGCTTGAAATCTGTCACTATGCCGGCGACATACACCTTTGCCGGCTGTTTTTTCGTTTCGCAATCAGATACATAACTGCCGAGCTCGCTGCACCTGCAATTGCAGAAGTTGTCCAGCTCGAAGCGGTAGCGGTCAAGCGGGTGAGAACTCAGGTACATGCCCACCAGCTCTTTCTCCTTCTGGAGCATGTCAAGAATGTCCGCTTCTCCCTCATAATCCGGCAGCGGGGGGCGTTCCGGCTTCATTTCTTCCATGTCTCCAAAGAGCCCTCCGTCTCCGGAATCGTTGTTGTAAAGCTCCCCGTAGCGCGTAATCTGGTCTATGAATAGCTCCCCTCCGCGGCCCGGCTGGAAATACATGCTTCTCTTGTGGCCCAGGCTGTCCAGGGCGCCGGAGTTCACAAGGCTCTCAAGGCTTTTCCTGTTGATGCTGCCCGCCATTCTCTCGACAAGGTCGTAAACGTCTTTAAACAAGCCGTTTTCTTCACGTTCGGCAAGTATAGCTTCCACTACGTTGGCGCCGAAACCCTTTATGGAACCAAGGGCAAAGCGCACGTTGCCGTCTTTGTTCACGGTGAAGTGCGAGGAACTTTCATTCACGTCCGGGCTCAGGACCTTTATTCCGTGGGCCTTGCAGTCGTCCATTATCTTGATGATTTCCTCCATGCTTCGGGCGCTGTCCAGGCATGAGGCGAAGAACTCGGACGGATAGTGGCACTTGAGCCAGCCGGTCTGGTAGCTCACCCACGCGTAACAGGTGGAATGCGACTTGTTGAAGGCATACTGGGCGAACTTCTCCCAGTCTTTCCATATCTTGTCGAGAACGGCTTCGGGATGCCCCTTTTCCTGCCCGCCGGCCATGAACTTGTCCTTGAGGGAATTAAGGATGTCTATCTGCTTCTTCCCCATGGCCTTGCGGAGCTTGTCGGCCTCGCCTTTGGTGAAGCCTGCAAGTTTCTGGGACAGAAGCATGACCTGCTCCTGATATACAGTGACGCCGTATGTGTCCTGGAGGATCTCCTCCATCTCCGGAAGGTCGTACTCTATCTTCTTCTCCCCAAGTTTGCGCGCCACAAAGTCCGGAATGTAGTCCATCGGCCCGGGCCTGTAGAGGGCGTTCATTGCAATGAGGTCTTCAAAGCGTGAAGGGCGCAGCTTCTGCAGCCATGTCTTCATTCCCTCGGATTCAAATTGGAACACGCTGATAGTGTCTCCGCGGCCGTAGAGGTCGTAGGTGGGCTGGTCGTCGATGGGGATTGCTTCAATGTCTATATCGATGCCGTGATGCTCCTTTATAAGGTCCAGGCAGTTGTGGATAATCTGCAGCGTGATGAGACCTAGGAAGTCCATTTTGAGCATTCCCACATCCTCGATGTAATGGCCGTCGTACTGCGACGTGCGCACATCCTCGCCGGTTTCCTTGTCCTTCGACAGGCAGATGGGAAGATAGTCCGTAAGGTCTCCGCGGCCGATTATTGTGGCGCATGCGTGCATTCCCACCTGCCTTATGCTGCCCTCCAGGGCCGCGGCGTAGCGCAGCACCTCTTTGTTGATTTCGGGGCCGTTTTCAAGCTCGTTCTTGAATTCCGGGACGTACTTGAAGCAGTTCTTGAGGGTTATCTTTACGTCGTTTCCCTTGCCGTCCTGCAGGCGGTCCGGCACCATCTTGGTGAGGCGGTTACTCTCGTCTATGGAAACATGGGATATACGGGCGACATCCTTGATGGCGCTCTTTGCGGCCATCGTGCCGAAGGTGATTACCCGGGAAACGTGGCTTACGCCATATTTTTTCTCCACGTATGCATGAGCTTTGGTAAGGTCTTCAAAGTCCACGTCTATATCCGGCATGGAGATGCGGTCCGGGTTGAGGAAACGCTCGAACAGCAGTTGGTACTTGATTGGATCCAGGTTGGTGATGCGAAGGCAGTAGGCTACGACGGAGCCGGCGGCGCTGCCTCGGCCAGGGCCCACCATGCAGCCCATTGCGCGCGATGCGGCGATGTAGTCCTGCACGATGAGGAAATAGTCCGGATAACCCATCCTGCAGATGGTCTTGAGTTCGAATTCTATGCGCTCCTGCTGCTCCTCGGTGAGGGTGTCTCCGTAGCGCTCATGCGCGCCCTTGAACGTAAGGTGGCAAAGGTAGGCTACCGAATGGCAGAAACCGTCTCCTCGGTAGGTTCCGTGCTTGTCGCACCGGCCTGCATCTATGATATCCTTGTATTTTTCGAGGTGCTCGTCGATGTGGGCCATGAATGCCGGGTCTATGTCATACACCGGCAGCACCGGCTCGCGGTCTATGGAGTAAGACTCAATCTTTGAGGCAACTTCCAGCGTGTTTTCAAGCGCTTCCGGATGGTCCGGGAAAAGGGCCGACATTTCCTCTTCGCTCTTGAGGTATTCCTGCTGGGTGTAGCGCAGGCGGCCGGGGTCGTCGATGAAGGCGTTCGTGGTGAGGCAGATTAGGCGGTCATGCACCGGACCGTCCTCCTTGCGCACGAAGTGGGCGTCGTTTGTGGCTATTACCTTAATATTGTACTTTTGCGCCAGTTTGAATATTTCATCCGTGTAGTAGCACTGGTCTTCGTAGAGCTCGTTGCTAAGGCCCGGGACCTCGGTGCGGTGCTTCATCACCTCCAGATAATAGTCTTCTCCAAACACGCGCTTATGCCACAGGATGGCCTTTTCTATTGCCGCAGGGTCCTTTGCAAGGATTGCGCGGGGCACCTCTCCCGCAATACAGGCCGACGAGCAAATGAGCCCCTCGTGGTACTTCTCTATTACCTCGTGGCTCACGCGGGGCCTGTAATACATTCCGTTCACGTGCCCCTCCGATACAATCTTCACGAGATTGAGGTAACCCTGATAGTTCTTGGCCAGAAGGATAAGGTGGTAATAACCCTTCTCCCTTATGCGGTGGTCTCCCTTGGAAACATATATCTCACAGCCGATTATCGGCTTTACGGAAGGATGTTTCTTTGCATATTTGAAGAACTCCTTTACGCCGTACATGTTTCCGTGGTCCGTGATTGCAAGCGCCGGCATGCCAAGTTCCTCGGCCCGGTTGAAAAGGTTTTCTATGGAAGACTGCCCGTCCAGGATTGAGTACTGGGTGTGGACATGAAGGTGTACGAAACTCATGAAACAAAGATAGTATTTCTCGTCGGAATTATATGCAAAAAGTTATCAACATTCCCCTACGTGCACCAAAACACCCCATTTCGTGCACGGACCCCGCAAAAAAGCAAGTTGGTGCACCAAACAAGCCGTTTTGGTGCACCAACTGCGTTATCGTGCGCGAGAGGAGACTTACTTCTGCTCCTTCTTCTTGGCTGCCATGGTGGCGTCGTACATGATGGGCGTGCCAATCATGATGGAAGCATATGTTCCGATGATGACGCCGAGGCAAAGGGCAACTGCCAGACCGCGGATGCTCTCACCACCCCAGATTGCGATGGCAATCATAGGAAGGAGGGTGGATATTGAGGTGTTCAAGGTACGGGTGAGGGTGGCGTTCAGGGCCGTGTTCACCGTCTTGCGGAAATCGTCCTTAGGGTGCAGGCCCCTCTGCTCACGGATACGGTCGAAGATAACCACGTTATCGTTGATGGCGTAGCCGATGATGGTGAGGATAGCCGCAATGAATGTCTGGTCTACATCCAGGTTGAACGGAAGGATACCGTTGAACAGGGAGAAGAAGCCGATGATGATGATTGCGGTATGGGCCAGCGAAACGACACCGCCCAGACCCCATGTCCAGCCCTTGAAGCGCACTGCAATGTATGCAAAGATAACGAGCAGGGCCAGCAGCACGGAAATGATGGCGCGGTTTGTAATCTCGCGGGAGATGGAGGCCGATACCTTGTCTGACGACACGATACCGTTGGGGTTCTCAAGGGTGGAAGTGAAGCTTGTGAGCGTCACGGGTTCCTTGTAGAAGCCCTTGAGGGACTCGTAGAGGAGGCCTTCGATCTCTGTATCTACGGCAGAGCTTTCCTCGCGGTACTTGTACTGGGTAGAGATCTTCATCTGGGAGTCTCCACCAAACTGCTTAACCTCTACGGAAGCCTGGTCAATGCCGGCCTCCTCCGCTGCAAGGCGGAAGGTTTCTCCAACTGCCGAGCGCACGTTCTCTGCGGTGACAGGCTGGTCGAAGCGGACGATATAGGTGCGGCCGCCGGTGAAATCTACGCCGTAGCTGAAGCCCTTGAATGCGATGGATGCGATGGAAATCACTATGAGGGCGCCGGAAATGATGTAGGACCACTTCTTGAGGCCGATGAAGTCCACATGAGTGTTCTTGAGGAAGTTCTCGGTAAACTTGTTGGACAGGCTCACGGTCTTACCCTTCTTGATGCGGTCGTCAAAGATGAGACGGGTGATGAAGATGGAGGTAAGGACGGAGGTTACGATACCGATGATGAGCGTGGTTGCGAAGCCGCGCACGGGGCCGGAACCTGCAAGGAAGAGGATGATACCGGTAAGGAGAGTTGTCACCTGGCCGTCGATGATGGCGCTGTAGGCGTTCTTGTAACCGTCGTGGACAGCCAGCGAGAAGCCCTTGCCTGCGGCGAGTTCCTCCTTGATTCGCTCATATATAATAACGTTGGCATCCACTGCCATACCCAGGGTGAGCACCAGACCGGCGATACCGGGCAGCGTAAGTACTGCGCCGAAGGATACCAGCACGCCGAACAGCAGAAGCACGTTGCACAGAAGTGCTGCATCGGCAATGAGACCTGCACCCTTGTAGAACAGCACCATGTAGATGAGCACGAGGATGAAGGCGATGAGGAAGGAGATGAGACCTGCGCGGATGGATGCGGCACCGAGGGAAGGACCTACGACCTGCTCCTGGATGATGGTTGCGGGAGCGCGGAGTTTACCGGCCTTGAGCACGTTTGCAAGGTCTTCGGCTTCCTGAACGTCGAAGTTTCCGGTAATCTCGGAAGAGCCTCCGGTGATGGCGGTGTTAACCACGGGATAGGAATACACGAGACCGTCGAGGACGATGGCCACCTGGCGGCCGATGTTGTCCTTTGTGAGGTTTGCCCAGATGTTGGCGCCTTCGCGGTTCATGGTCATGGAAACGGAAGGGGCTCCGCTGCCGCCGCGCTGTGCTCCGTTGAAGTTCACGCGGGTGTCGGTAACCACGCTGCCGTCCAGGGGTGCCTTGCCGTCGGGATCCGTCACCTTTAGGGCGATGAGCTCGTACTTGCCTATCACGGCGTCGGTGTAGTAGGGATTGCCGTCCTTGTCATACTGCTGCTCAACGGGCTTTACGCTCCATGCGCCCTTGAATTCGGCCGGAAGATAATCGGCGGCCATCGCAAGGTAGTTGTTTACGGTGGAGGTATCCGTTGCGGCGGCATAACCCAGGCAGGCCGAGGCGCCTCCGGTGGGGAGGAGAACCTGGAACAGGGGATTCACTGCGGAAAGAGTGTCCTGTGATGCAAGGAGCTGTGCAACGCGTGCATCGGCACCTGCGAGGTCTATTTCCTGTGCGGTGAAAGTGGGCCAGAACTCAAGTGAAGCTGTTCCCTGCAGGAGCTTGCGCACGCGCTCAGGATCCTTCACGCCGGGAAGTTCGATGAGGATCTTTCCTGAGTTGGAAACCTGCTGGATGTTGGGCTGGGTGACTCCCAGGCGGTCGATACGCTTGCGGAGCACGTTGAAGGAGTCGTCGATTGCGCTCTTTGCCTCTGCGCGGAGGGCGCTCACAACCTCGCTGTTGCTGGACTCGTTGTTAATCTTGTCGCGGAGCTCGGTGGTGGCGAAAATCTCGTTGAGGCGGCGCTGGGGAGCAACCTGGTTCCAGGCGCTTTCGAACAGGCCGATGAAGTCACGGCTGTCGTTTACGTTCTCCTCTTTGGCCTTTGCCATTGCGGCAACGAAATCCGGATCATTGGGATTGGCTGCAAGGGCCTTCACGACGTCTTCCAGCTGCACCTGCAGCATAACGTTCATACCGCCCTTGAGGTCAAGACCAAGGTTGATTTCCTTTTCCTTTGCTTCTTTGTAGGTATACCACAGGTAAACCTTTTCATTGTTCAGGGAGTCTGTGTAGGCCCTGTTCCTGATGTTTGCCACAGAGTCCTTCACGTATTCAAGAATCTCTGCGGGGACATTGTTAGACTGCACAAACTGCTGTGCCTGAGCTTCTGCAACCTTGGCGGCCTTGCTCTCCTGATAACGGGTTACCGCCGTGAAGGAAAGCTGCCAGATGGAGGCCAGTGCAAGGCAGATTGCCACGAATCTAATCCAACCTTTGCTTTGCATGTTACTATAGTTTTTTAATTATAAAATTCGTTTTAGCCCGCAAAGTTACGCTTTTTTTCTGATTTTTCAATCTTTCACTTGCGAAGCGAATAAAAATTTGTATCTTTGCAGTCCCGCTTCACCGCGGGAGTTTCAGAAAAAACCAAACCCGGAGGGGTGGGTGAGTGGCTGAAACCAGCAGTTTGCTAAACTGCCGTACGGGTCATTCTGTACCGGGGGTTCGAATCCCCCCTCCTCCGCATCAAAGCCTTCCATACGTGGAGGGCTTTTTTGCCGTCTGCTCCTCCCGGGCCTCTTAGCCATCGGCCCTGAGACGCCAGGGCAAGTCGCTTCATTTTTTCTTGAGGAGGATAAGGCCGATGATGGTGAACACGGCGTTCATCAGCAGGAGCTCATAGGAGAAGTGATAGCCGCCGAACCACTTCACGGAGTTAAGGTCAAGTACGAGGCAGATGACTGGCGAAAGGATGGCCACAACCGGCACCCAGCGGTCCCTCACCTTCCATTTACAGCACAGGCCGAAGGCGAAAAGCCCCAGTATGGGCCCGTAGGTGTAGCTTGCAAGGCGGTAAACGGCGTCAATCACGCTGGTGGAATTGAGAAGGCCGAAGACGATGATGCACGCCGCCATGACCACGGCCATGCCCGAGTGTATGAGGCTGCGTTTTTCGTCCTTCCCGCCAAGAATGTCTATTGTGAACGATGTGGTGAGGGCGGTAAGGGCGCTTCCGCCGGAGGGAAAACCTGCCATCACAAGGCCTACGAGGAAGAGGATGCCAACGATAAGGGGCAGCCCTCCGTTCCAGGCAACTGCGGGGAAGAGGTCGTCGCCCTTTGCGAATTCTACGCCGTGGAGGGCGGCATACTGATAAAGATAGACGCCCAGGAAGAGGAACAGCGTAATCACCACTGCCTGCAGTATGACGGAAACAATGAGGTTCTTCTGCGAATCCTTTATGCTCTTGCAGGCCAGCGTGCGCTGCATCATGTCCTGGTCGAGACCGGTGGAGGCAACCACCGTAAAGAGCCCGCCCAGAAGTTGTTTCCAGAAAAACTGCGGATGGTTCACATCGTCAAAATAGAACACCCGCATATAGGAAGTGTCAATTTTACCAACTTCCTTAGAGATGAGGATGAGCGTAAGGCCAACGGAAAGCAGCATGCACAGCGTCTTGATCATATCCACGCCGATGACGGCCTTCACTCCGCCCCTCACCGTGTAAAGCCATACAAGGAAAACGCTAAGGATTACCGTAAGCCAGAAAGGCACGCCCAGGGGCCCGAGGAGCAGCAGCTGCAGCGTCGCGCACACAAGATACAGCCGGGCCGATGCTCCCAGCATCTTGGACAGGAAGAAAAACCACGCGCCGGTCTTGTGCGATGCCATTCCGAAGCGCTTGTCAAGGTATTCGTACACAGACACCACGCCAAGATTGAAATAGATGGGCGTGAGCACGAAGGCAATAACAAGATAGCCAAGGAAGAAGCCCATCACCATCTGGAGATACCCGAAGCCGGAAACACCCACCATGCCCGGTACGGAAACGAATGTGACTCCCGACATGCAGGAGCCAATCATTGCAATGGCCACTTTCCACCAGGCGGTAGACCTGGACCCGTAGAAATCCTTGTTGCTCATTTGGTTATGTTTTTGAGGACGTCCTTGTATGCCCGCCCCACCGGCAGGGGCGTCTCTATTCCCATCAGCTTTACCTGCGCGGCGGTGGCGCTTTCTATCCTCCACACCGGAACAATGTAGGAACGTTGTATTCTCACGAATTTCCCCTCGGGAAGCATGTCCATCACATCTTTGAGGGGAATCTGTGATATCACGTCTTCCATGTTGTCCAGATGCACGCACGCATAGTTGTTGCGCCCCTCGATGTACTTGATTGCCGATACTGGCACGTACACCTTCTTGTATCCGCTTTTGAGCTGCAGGTTGTCGTCGCCGGGGAGGGCTTCGGCCTTCCTTGTGTCTATTGCTTTGCCCACGTTTATTTCATGCTCGTCTTCTTCCTTCGCCGCTTTCAGGTTCTTATTGATGGCCGACAGCATACCCACCGGCAGCCCTTCGGATATTACGGCAAGAAGCAGTATCCACATGGCCCTTTGGTGCAGGGGCATTGACATTGAATCCTGCGCCTGTGGGAAATCTACCCTCGTGAGGGTCATGAGGAAGGTTACCGTCGCGATGAGGAAAAACGAGCCGATAACGAGGAATATTCTTTTTTTCTCAAGGAGCATAGGCCCCAGGACGCGACGGCAGAGCGCCCACACCAGATACAGCCACAACAGGTACATCATGACATACTCGGGATGCCATGAGAACCATTCCGCAGCGGGGAAAAGAAACATCATCCCCGGCACCACCAGGGCACAGAAGATGATGTCAGTTATGCGTAAGTGCCGGCGCACGGCCTAGATGTCGTATCCGGAGAACTCGATATCGGTAGCTGCGCGCTCCTTGAGTGCAGGGTTTGCATATGCCCTCTCAAGGAAGGTCTTCACCTGCGCGGCGTTACCCTTGCGGGCGGCTATGATGGCCTTGAGGTACCACACCTTGGGGTCTCCGCAGTGGGCGCTGGACATCGCTTTGTCAAGCTGGTCTGTGAGAATGAATGCCAAAACGGTGTTGTGGCAGCATCCGCTCACGTTTGCAAGTTCATTTGCAGCCTCATCGTACTGTCCGGAGAGAATGTGCACTATGCCGAGATTCTTCTTTGCGTCGTCGGTGCCGGCTTTGCGGAAAAGGTCTGCGGCCTTTTCGAGGTCATTGTTGCGGAGGGCCACAACGCCTTCGGCATTGAGGACGTCGGGATCCTTTTCATCAAGTTCTGCAAACCCGGCGGCGGCCTTTTCCGTCTTCCCCTGGGCGAGGTACAGGGTGGCAAGGTTGAACATTGCGCGGTCCGACGAGAATTTCTCTATGGCTTTGCGGTAGATGTTTTCCTTCTGGTCTGCATCCTTCACGACGGAAGCGGCCCTCAGGAGAGCTTCCTCGTCAAGGACATCTTCGTTGTTCTTGAGAAGATCTATCAGCTCCTCGTTCGTATAGTTCTGGATCTTCACGTTTGCAATGAGGCGTGCGCGGCGCAGCTGCGGCAGCACCTCGCCCTTAAGCTGGGTGAAAACCTGCGACATGTTGCGAATCTCGTTTTCGCGCACGGCGGGATCGCTGTACATGGACAGAACCCTGAGGATGAGGTCTTTATCCTCCAGATTGCTCTGGGCAACCAACTCCTGGAAGCCTTCCCAGTCTTCGCCCACGCTCTTGACGGTGGGCTCAACAGTGTCTGTGTTCCTGGTTATCTGGTCCCATGCCTTGGAAGCGCTCTTTCCGCGGTTTCCGGAGAGCTCGTTGTTATGGGATTCTTTGCCCTCCGGGGAGGCGTAGGCCACAATCTCCGTGCTCGTTACGGTTGCCCTTTCATTTGCCGCAGCCTCTTCAAGTGCGGCCAGGAACTCTTTCACGGAAGTTCCCTTGAGCTCTGAACCGCGCACCTCGGAGCTGTTCACCTGATACTTGATCTGGCCTTCCTTGGTGTCGATGATTACATCCTGGTAATTGTCCGGCTTGAAGGAAACGTTGCCGCTGCGCTTGACAAGCATGTAGGTTGTGTTGGCGCCGTCGGCCACCTTCCTGGTGGGGAGATTGATGCTCTTTTTGCCGGAAAGAACTTTTGCACGAAGTTCAAGGCGGCTCTTCTCCATTCCTTTCACATAGTCGAAGTGAAGCCGCTCGGTCACCTTCTTGCCGTCCTTCGCAATTGCTTTATAGTTCTGCTTGACGTTTTCGCCCTGATATTTGATAACCTTTCCGGCGGCCTCGCCGCCCTGGTATACTATCACGGGAGTCACTTCCATAACCACATTGGGGTTGAAGTAATCTTTGGGGAATGTGACGGTGACCACAGGGTCAATGCTTCCACCCACCACTTCAAGGACTTCGGGATCGCACGTCACCTTAACGTTCTCGGCCATCCTGGCCATTTTCTCCGGGGATGCGCAAGCAACCACCAAGGCCGCCGCCGCAAGGAATGTCAATGCTCTTTTCATATTTGATATATATTTTTTCTCCAATCCACAAAGATACATCAACTCCCGCTTTTTTGCAACCCCCCCTGCGTGCGGGCTTGTGCCATGCCCGTGCACCGGCAGCCCTGTTCTCGTGCACGTGGTGCCGGAAAGAAACCTTCATGGAGTTATGACAAAATGGCAGAACAGGACGAAAGGAACGGAGATTGATTAACCAGGAAGCAAAGGAGACAAAATATATGAATGAGAATAATAACAATACATTTCTTGAAAGGTTTGCGATAAACCTGAATGAGCGGGCCGCGAAAGGCCAGCTGGACCCCGTGATAGGGCGTGACGACGAGATCAGGCGCGTGCTTCAGATCCTGTCGCGCCGCACGAAGAACAACCCCATTCTGGTGGGCGAGCCGGGCGTTGGAAAAACGGCAATCAGCGAAGGCATAGCCCAGAATATCGTTAACGGCCAGGTGCCGGAAAACCTTAAGTCCAAGAAGGTCTATTCCCTTGACATGGGGTCGCTTATAGCGGGTGCAAAATACCAGGGCGAGTTCGAGGAGCGCCTTAAGGGCGTGGTGAAGGAGGTAGTTGACAGCGCCGGCGAAATCATCCTTTTCATCGATGAAATTCATACGCTTGTGGGCGCGGGCCGAACCTCCGGCGCGATGGACGCTTCCAATATCCTCAAGCCGGCCCTCGCCCGAGGGGAGCTTAGGACCATCGGCTCAACTACGCTGGACGAGTACCAGAAGTATTTTGAGGCCGACAAGGCCCTGGAACGCCGTTTCCAGATGGTGATGATAGACGAGCCCTCGCCGGCGGAGTCGATAGCTATTCTCCGCGGCCTGAAGGAGCGCTACGAGAACCACCACAAGGTGCGCATCGAGGACGACGCGCTCATAGCTGCCGTGAATCTTAGCCACCGTTATATCACAAGCAGGTACCTGCCCGACAAGGCCATCGACCTTGTTGACGAGGCCGCATCGAAGCTTCGCCTGGAGATGAATTCCGTGCCCGAGCCCATCGACGACCTCAACGCCGCCATCCGCCAGAAAGAAATTGAGCGTGAGGCAATTAAGAGAGAAGGCGCGTCGGCAAAGATGGACAAGCTGGAGGCCGATCTCAAAGACCTTCAGGCGCGGCGCGACGAGCTTATGAAGCGGTGGAACAGCGAGAAGGAAATCCTCAGCGGCCTTCAGAATGCCCGCCAGGAGCTCGAGAGCCTTGGCATCGAGGCAAAGAGCGCCGAAAGGGCCGGCGACTACGCCAGGGTTGCGGAGATACGCTACGGCAAGATGGCTGCGACGCAGAAGACCATAGACTCTCTCACCGCCAAGGCCGAAGCCATAAAGGACCCCATTGTGACAGAAGCGGTTACGCCGGAAGATATTGCCGAGGTCGTAGCCAAATGGACCGGCATCCCCGTGAGGCGCATGCTCGAAAGCGAAAAGGACAAGCTACTCCGCATGGAAGCCGAGCTGCACAAACGCGTCGTGGGCCAGGACGTTGCCATAAAGGCCGTTGCCGATGCGGTGCGCCGCAACCGTGCGGGCCTTTCCAACGAAAAAAGGCCTATCGGCTCATTCCTCTTCATGGGAACGACCGGCGTAGGTAAGACAGAGCTCGCAAAGGCGCTGGCAGAATTCCTGTTCAACGACGAAAACATGCTCACGCGCATAGATATGTCTGAGTATCAGGAGCGTCACACCGTGTCCCGCCTTGTGGGCGCGCCTCCGGGATACGTCGGTTACGACGAGGGCGGCCAGCTCACCGAGGCCGTGCGCCGCAAGCCGTACTCCGTAGTACTGCTGGACGAGATTGAAAAAGCCCATCCGGACGTATTCAACGTGCTCCTCCAGGTGCTTGACGACGGCCGTCTCACAGACAACAAGGGCCGCACCGTAGATTTCAAGAACACCATCCTCATCATGACCTCCAACGCCGGGGCCGATATCATTCAGGGCTACATGGAGCGCCTGCCGGAAGTGAACGGACTTGACGTTCAGGCAATCGCAACCCGCAGGAGCCTTCTGGACGAATGCTCGGCAAAGGTCCTGGACGTCCTCAAAATGACAGTGAGGCCCGAATTTCTCAACAGGATTGACGAGATCATAATGTTCGATCCCCTCACCAAGGCCGACATCCGCGACATCCTGCACATACAGGAGGACGAGCTCCGCAAACACCTCACGGACAGCGGAATAGAGATAAAGTTCACTCCCGCCTTCGAAGACTATATGGTGGAGCACGGCTACGACCCCGCCTACGGTGCACGCCCCGTGAAGCGGCTTATGCAGCGCGAACTCACCAACCTCCTTGCCCGCAATATCCTCGAGGGTACCGTGAAGAAAGACTCCGCCGTGCTGGTGGACGTTTCAGGCGGCGAGGTTGTTGTGCGTAACGGGTAAAATTAGTATCTTTGCAAGACTATGGACTTGCAAGCCTTAAAGAACAAATACGACATCATCGGCAACGACCCGGCGCTTAACGAGGCGCTGGAGGTGGCCGTAAAATTTGCGCCGACGGGCCTCAGCGTGCTCATCCAGGGGGAAAGCGGCGTGGGAAAGGAGAGCTTCGCCCGCATCATACACCAGTACGGAAGCCGCAGGCAGGGACCCTTCTTCGTGGTCAACTGCGGCGCGCTTCCAAAGGAACTGGTCAATTCAGAGCTCTTCGGCCACGTAAAAGGCTCCTTCACCGGCGCCGTGGAAACCCGCAAAGGCTATTTTGAAGAGGCCGACGGCGGCACCCTTTTCCTGGACGAGATTGCAGAGCTTCCCCTTGAATCACAGGCGCTTCTGCTTCGCGTGCTGCAGAGCGGCGAATACCGCAAGGTGGGCTCCAACAAGGTGGAGCACACGGACGTTCGCATCGTCGCCGCCACCAACGTCCACCTTTATGAGGCGGTGAGGCGTGGCAAGTTCCGTGAAGACCTCTACTTCCGCCTTTCGGCCGCCCAGATCCGCATCCCCGCCCTGCGTGAGCGCAAAGCCGACATCTACCTCCTTTTCCGCAAATTCACGTCAGATTTCTCGGAGGTGAACGGCATGTGCAAGATATCCCTGCGCCCCGATGCCATCCGCCTTCTGGAGCAGTACCGCTGGCCGGGCAATATACGTCAGCTTCAGGGATTTACGCAGTCTCTCACCGCACAGCTTTCCGTCAAGGTCACCCCTACGCTCCAGCGCATAGAGCTTGGTGCCGATGCCCTTCGGCCCTTCATGCCGAAGGAAGAAGGCGAGCCCATCCCCGTCATTTACGAAGGCCCGCAGGCGCAGTCCTCGTTCAATGCAGACGAGCGCCAGGCCATATTCAAGGCCATCTTCGACCTCAAACAGGAGGTTGACGCACTCAAGGCCCGCATAGACCGCCGGGAACTTCCTCCGCCCCCGCCCGTGGATGAAGCCGAATGGCAGGGTGCGGAAGAAGACCTTCCCGCTGCCCAAGGGCCAATAGTGCACGTGGATCCCGTCGATGAGAACAAAACCCTTAGCATCCGCCAGACGGAGGATGAGCTCATCCGCGCCGCACTGGAAAAATACCACGGCAACCGCAAGAAGGCCGCCGAAGAGCTGGGCATGAGCGAGCGCACCCTTTACCGCAAACTACCGCCTGAATACAGGAAAAAATGAAGCGAATCATTCTCATAGCATGTATGGCGCTGGCCGTGGCTTCTTGTGGAATCTACTCATTCACAGGTACTTCCATTCAGGCCGACGTTAACACCATCACCATCCCTTACGTGGAGTACAAGGCGCTTAGGGTGAATCCTTCCCTGGCCGGAGATCTCACCGAGGCCCTGCAGGAAAAGTTCCGCCGCCTAACCCGCCTGGAGCAGGTGGACGTTGACGGAGACCTCGAACTCATTGCGGAAGTCACCGGCTACGACGTAAAGGCCACCGCCGTCACCGCCGACGAACTTGCCTCCCAGAACCGTCTCACCGTTACGGTAAAGATTGAATTCACCAATCACAAATATCCGGAGGACGATGTTTCGCAGTCATTCAGCGCATACGAAGACTTTGATGCCACGCTCTCCCTTGATTCCGTAGAGTCTACTCTTTGCGAAACCATTATTGAAAAGATTGTAGAAGACATTTTCAACGCAACTGTAGCCCAATGGTAGCACTCAAGGACATGGCGCTGGAAGACCTTGCCGGCGCGATAAACCTCTATCCATGGTTTGCCGGAGCCCGTCTGGAGCTCTGCCGCCGCATGTGGGAGATGGGGGCCGATACATGGGGCGAAGAGGAGTATTCGGCCCAGGCCCTTTATCTGCCGGACCGCTCTGCCATCCTCAGGCTCAGGAGGGAGCCCGCCAGCTATACGGATTCGGAAATAGAGCCGCCGGTGACGGTGGAAGAGCCTCAGGTGTATGTCGTCGGGGGAGATTACTTCTCCCGCGCGCAGTACGAGAAGGTGAAACAGAGCTCAGACAACGTCTTCTCCCGCATGGCCGTGAAGATAAGGGAGGAAAAGGCTTTCGAAGAGGCCCGCAAGGAGCCCGAGCCGGAAGATTTCGCCACGGAAACACTTGCAAAGATATATGCCGACCAGGATCGTCCGGAAGAAGCCCGTCGCATTTATTCCCGCCTGATTTTGGAATTTCCGGAAAAAAGTGCTTACTTTGCATCCCTTATCGAAAAATTGGATAATAAACAGTAAAGACATATGACAACCGCATTTGTAATTCTGCTCGTTCTCATCATCATCGCGTCCATCCTCCTCATTGCAGTGGTACTGCTGCAAAACGGCAAGGACGGCGGTCTGGCCACCAACTTCACATCGGCCAACCAGACCCTGGGCGTACGTCAGACGGCAACCATCCTCGAGAAGGCCACATGGTATCTCGTCGCCTTCATACTAGTAGTTTCAATCTGCACCGTGTTCGTCAACCGTTCCGCCACCACCGGCGGCATGGGCGACACCATCGGCTCCGGCATCGTGAACCAGGCAGAATCTGCCGCCGGCGAGGCTGCCGCAGAGTTCCCCATTACCCAGCAGAACCCCGAGGCCGAATAAGCCCCTCGTTCCCTTTTGCAGACAGTGCCGTTTCCCTGCTCCGGCAGGCCGCCACTTCTCCCCGATAGGGCTGTTTCCCTGCCCCGGGTGGTGCACAAGTGATTGATAACCAACATGTTGACGTTTTCTCCCTGCTCCGTTTGGGGCAGGGAGTTTTGCGTAAGTGTCTGTCTATTAGGCGTTTATACCACAGTCGGCTACTGCCGATAATAGGTCTTTATGTCTTCCCAGCGGTAGAAGGAGCCCGGAGCGGCCATGGGCAGGGGCAGGGTGGCCTCGAAGCCGTTGTGAAGGACCTGGACAAGAATGTTTGGGTTCTTTTTGCTTTTGAAGAAAATGAGCTGGAGGTTGGTGGCCATGGGGATGTCGAAGTTGCGCCAGTAGTTTTCCACCTCTTCAGGGTCTCCCTGCACTATTCCCATCCCGTTTACGTCCATGAGCGAGAGGAGCGGCATAAGGGTGGAGTCGTGGGCGAAGCGCAGGCGGAGGCCGATTCCTTTCTGCCAGTCCGGCTCTGCGTTGTCTATGATGTCTGCGAGGAGGGCTTTCATGGCCTTTGGCCTAAGATTTTCCGAGCCGGGGTACCATCCAAGTATCTGATAATCACGGAAGTTGTTCACTCTCCAAAGGGCGTAGCGCTCCTCGGGGGTGAACAGCGTGTACAGCGCGGAGGGTACGGGTGCGTCTATGTTGTCAAGGGTGCACACGACGGTGTGAAGGTCAAAGCAGAACTTGTACTTGTTCGTGACGAGGGAGTCCGGCTTGGTGAACCATCGGCCCATAATGGCGTCAAGGTCAAGGTTTCGGTCCCTGAACTTGCCGAAGGCTTCCAGGCAGCCACGGTCGCCGGGGGAATCTATCACTTTCGGCAGGAGGATGTCTTGATACGGATGACCGTAATCGGCATCAAAGTGGAAGGTTCTGTCCAGAGAACCAAGCTCTGTGAGGAAGGAGAACATACTCACTATAACCCTGTGGCTCACAGTGGAATAGGCCCTTACAAACGTCTCACCCTTAAACACTTCCGGGAAATTCTGGAACATTGTGCGCGCAATGTGCCTGTGCTGTTCCTGGCCCTTGTGGGTGAGGATCCCTTCGCGGCCGCTGATTTCCGGGAACAGGGCAACGTACGCCTTATAGAGCTCCTCTCCCTCGGGGGTGAGAAGGCCCTTTTCGTGCCCCTTCTGCCATACGGCCAAAATCTCCTCATACACCGTTTCGCCAAGGGCATACCGTGCCCCATGCCGTCCTACATGGCTGATGTAGAAAGGTTTATATCCCTTGGGGGCTGCCGTCGGCTTGGGCTGGTTCATGGGGTACATGTAGTGAACGCCGCCGGAACGCTCTATATCGGCAAAAACCTCTTCCTTTGTGTTGTGCTGTGCCATTGCCGGCAACATTGCCGCAAGGCAGAAAACGATGGTTATCAGTTTTTTCATAACAAAGACAAGCTACACCTCGGTGGCGGTGGCGAACTCGCTGAGGAAGCGCATGTCGTTCTCGAAGTAGTGGCGGAGGTCGTTCACCTGCCACTTGAGCATGGCGATGCGCTCTACGCCCATGCCGAAGGCGAAGCCGCTGTACTGGGCGGGATCTATGCCGCTGGCCTTGAGCACGTTGGGATCTACCATGCCGCAGCCCATGATTTCCAGCCAGCCGGTGCCCTTGCAGATGTTGCAGCCCTTTCCGTGGCAGATGTTGCAGCTCACGTCAACTTCGGCCGAAGGCTCCGTGAACGGGAAGTATGAAGGTCGCATGCGAATCTCCGTATCGGCCCCGAACATCTCGCGTGCAAACAGCAGGATCGCCTGCTTGAGGTCTGCAAAAGTGACGTCCTTGTCAATGTAAAGGCCTTCCACCTGGTGGAAGATGCAATGTGCGCGGGCCGATATTGCCTCATTGCGGAACACGCGGCCGGGGCACACCACGCGGATGGGAAGCGGCTGCTTTTCCATAGTGCGCACCTGAACGGACGAAGTGTGAGTGCGCAGAAGCAGGGGGTTGAGGTGGCCGGTAGAGATGAAGAAAGTGTCCTGCATTTCGCGTGCAGGGTGATTGGGCGGGAAGTTGAGCGCCTCGAAAACGTGGTAATCGTCTTCAATCTCGGGCCCTTCGGCAACGTCATAGCCGAATTTGCGGAAGATGTCCACAATCTGCTGCCTCACAATTGATACAGGATGGCGGCTTCCTAGCGGGAACGCGTCGCCAGGCATGGAGAGGTCTTCACCGGAGGCCGATGCATCGGCCGTATCATCCACCTTGAACTTGAGCTCTTCTATCCGGGCGTTTGCGGCCTTCTTGAGCTCGTTGAGCTTCTGGCCGTACTCGCGCTTGAGCTCCGGAGCCACGCTGCGGAACTGCTCCATGAGCGCGGTTATCTCTCCCTTCTTTCCAAGAAAGCGGATTCGTGCCTGTTCAACTTCTTTCTGATTATTGGCTTTAAGGTCTGCCAGCTCCTTGAAAATCTGTTCTATCTGTTCCTTCATAAGGCATTACTTTTTTCTTTTCTGACGCGACTTCCAAGCACGCTCGGCTCCGCTTTTCCAATATTTTTTCCACTGCTCCGGAGTGAAGTAGCGCTTGTAGGTGTCGTCTATCTGCTGCATCCACTTGTCCTGCACACTCTGGTAAAGGTCTGCATTCTCTACCTTTGCCTTCTGCATGTCTTCAAGTTCTTCCTGCAGGGCTTTCAAATCATGCGTGAGGGTGGAGTCCACGTAAAACTCCTGCCAATACTCAAGTTCCAGCTGCTTGGAGAGCCGCTGAACCTCCTTGTCGATATATTCAAGCAGTTGTTTTTCTTTCTCTTCCGGCGTCTGCGGCGCCTGATTCTGCGCCTCCAGCTTAAAGGCTGGGAGAGTTAAAAGCGCCGCGACGATGAATAAAAGATATTTTTTCATAACTTTGCATGTTCGCATCAAGCGACAAAATTACGCAAGAAAAAAGAAAAAAGAAAAAATACGATGAGAAAATCGCTTCTTACAACGCTCGTTGCGGCCGCTGCAGCCCTCGTCATGAGTCCCGATGCAAGCACCTGCACAAACGTAATCATAACCCGTGGCGCCAGCGTGGACGGCTCTGTGCTCGTCTCCTATGCGGCCGATTCCCACTACCTCTACGGGGAGCTTTACTACAAGCCCGCAAGGGACTGGAAGGCGGGAAGCATGCTCCAGGTATATGACTGGGATACAAACCGCAAGCTCGCAGAGATTGAACAGGTTTCCCATACATACCAGACGGTTGGCAACATGAACGAGTTCCAGGTCATCATAACGGAAACAACATGGGGCGGCAGGCCGGAACTTGAAGACAAGAATGGCGGAATAGACTACGGTTCGCTTATCTACATCGCCCTGCAGAGGGCAAAGAGCGCCCGCGAAGCCATTGAAATCATCGTAGACCTGGCCAACGAGTACGGCTATGCATCCGAGGGAGAAACCCTTTCGGTGGCCGACAAAAACGAAGCCTGGATAATGGAAATGATTGGCAAGGGAACAAACATCCGTGGCGGCAGAAACATAGACAAGGGCATTGTGTGGGTGGCCGTCAGAATTCCCGACGGAGCCATCTGCGCCCATGCCAACCAGGCACGCATAGGAAAATTTGCCCTTGACGACCCCGACAACTGCATGTATGCCCCGGACGTTATCTCCTTCGCCCGCCGCAAGGGATACTTCGACGGCCCGGACAGCGAATTCAGCTTCAAGAAGGCCTACAACCCTATTGACTTCGGCACGGTGCGCGGCTGTGACGCGCGCGCATGGAGCGCTTTCAATATCCTCACTGACGGCTGGTTCGCATTCTTCGACGAAGAAGGCAACGCCGTAACGCGTGATGCATATTCATATCTCGATTATGTAATGGGCAGGAACCTTGAAGGAGACATCCCCCTCTACGTTTATCCCCGCCGCAAATGCGGAGTGAAGGAACTTGCCGATGTCATGCGCGACCACTTCGAGGGTACGCCCATGGACATGACTCAGGATATCGGCGCCGGCGGAAACGCCCTCCCTTACCGCTGGAGGCCCATGGAGTTCTCCTACGACGGCAGGACATATGTGAACGAGCGCGCCATCGCCACCCAGCAGACCGGTTTCTGGATTGTGTGCCAGGCCCGCAACTACGTTCCGGACATTGTGGGCGGTATCCTTTGGTTCGGCACCGATGACGCTGCAACCTCATATCTTTCACCTATTTACACCAGCGTTACAAAGATTCCCGAGTGCTTCCGTGAGGGTAACGGAGACCGCCTCCACTATTCGGCCACATCTTCATTCTGGCTAAACAACCGCATTTCCAATGCATGCTACAAGATGTACAACCAGATGGCTCCTTACGTGCGTGCACGCGCAGATGCATTTGAGGTAGATCAGATGCTGCACAAAACCCACTCTGTGGACAGCATGGCGGTAGTAATGTACAATCAGGTTGTGGTAAAGCTCCAAAAAAAGATGGAATCAAAACGAGACGTAATGGTTTCCAGCAAGCCTTTCTCAAAGATTGTGAAATACGTCACGGACTACTGCAACGAAACTGCCCAGAATCAGTTCAAGGCATGGAAAGACCTTGAGGTAGAGCTGCTTGTAAAGTTCATGGACGGCAATGTTCTGCCTCAGGACGAAAAGGGAGAATTCATCCCTTCAAAGTACAACGAGGGTATGCCGGAAAAGGTTGAGTGGCCCGGTTATACAGACCTTTGGAAGGAAACGGTAGCCCAAGAACATGGCAGCGTAATCCAGGTCCCGGAATAGCATATTTCTCATATTTTTAGCTCGGCTTCTAAAAAAGTTTTTTAACTTTGGGGAGCCGAGCTATTATTTTTAAAAATATTTATAACCAATTTCACTAAACTAATAAAAACTATGCGAAAACTTTTAGCTCTTGGTGCAATTCTGCTGCTGTCCGGCACCGCAGTATTTGCACAGAAACCCAAGGTAAAGCTCAACCAGTACGGCGTCGCCGTCCAGAGCGACCGCCTTGATGCCGAGGCTCAGGACGGGATCCTGGTAATCGAATCCCCCAATTCCGGCTACAAAATCTGGTTCGACAACCGTATCCAGACCGATTTTGCCTCCTTCTTCGGCGCACCTTCCTATGCCGACAAGATTGGCAGCGGAGCATCAATCCGCCGCGCCCGTTTTGCCGTGAAGGCGCAGGTTAACGAAGACTGGTACGGAGAGTTCGACATGGACCTTGCAAACGGTCTTGTCGAGCTCAAGGACGCCATCGTGCGTTATACCGGAATCCCCAACCTGGACATTCAGGTCGGTAATTTCAAGGAGAACTTCTCCATCCAGCGCAACACCACATCCCGTTACCTCCAGTTCATCGAGAGGCCTATGGTATGCTCTGCACTGTCCCCGTCCCGTCATTTGGGCATCAATGTCAAGTATGCAAAGGACTGGCTGTGGGTGTCGGCAGGCGTGTTTGGCCAGCAGGTGGCAGGAAATGAGGAGTGGACCCTCACTGCCGACAATAACAAGGATTTCGGCCGCAACGCAGGCCATTCCTTCACCGGCAAGTTGGTCATTCGCCCCCTGTACAAGATGGATAATGCCAGCCTGCACATCGGCGCCGCTGTTTCCTATCGCCAGCCCAAGGTTACGGACGACGCATATGGCTCATATCGCGCCAGCGCCCGCAACTCGACCAGCATCAACCGCAAGAAATATCTTGACACAAACAACCTTCCCGGTTTCCATCACAATCTCCTCTATACCTTCGAGCTTGCTGGTCACTGGGATGGCTTCCGCTATGAGGCTGCCTACATTGGAACGGACGTAAAGTTCAATGCCGATGCGGCAAATCCGGATCCCAAGCATTTCTGGGGCTGGTATGCACAGGCAGGCTATCTTCTTTTCGGCGGAAACCAGCGCTACGACGCCAGCGGCGGCAAATACACAAGGATCAAACCTGGCAGAAAGTGGGGAGACGTTGAACTCTGCGCCCGCTATGAGTACTGCAACCTGAACAGCGGCACTGTCTTTGGCGGCAGCGCCGAAGCCTACACCGTGGGCCTTAACTGGTGGGTGAACAACAACGTCAAGATGCAGCTCAACTACCAGTTCAACAACAATGACCGTTATGCCAACGGAAAGGATAAACTGAAAGTGGGACTGGATGAAACCGGTACCCCCACTACAGATTACAAGAAGGTGGTCACGGCAGCCGGCAAAGCCGGTGTCGATTACCACATGATTGCACTCCGTTTTGAAATTGACTTCTAAAACAGCACTGTCTTATGAAAAAGATATTATTTGCACTGGCAGCAGCCTTATTTGTTTTTACCGGATGCGTACAAGATGGCATTTTTGAGGGCCCGAGCACTATTGAACAGCTTGTTCTCAATCCCGAAAACCCCACTTCCATCACTCCGGTAACCGTGACCATTACCGTTTCCGGCCTGCAGGCAGTGAAGGAAGCCACAATCAAGTACAACGGCCAGACCGTCAACATGACCGGCAGCGGATCTTCATTCTCGGGCGTAATACCCGCACTCCCCGACGGGACGGAAGTTAATATTGTCGTAACCGTAGTGAACGAGGCAGGCTATACCACCACGTATGAAAAGAGTTACAAGGTGGGAGACCCGGCAACAGACTGGAGCAAGCTCAAATTCAATGAGGTTTCAGGTTCCGGCGCCGATGAGGAGAAGTTCTTCGAGCTCTACAACGGCAGCGATTTCCCCATCAAGCTCACCGGCGTAACCATTAACAAGGATGGATCGCTCACATGGACCGGTATTGCCAGCGAAGAGATTCCTGCACATGGAGTTTTCGCCATCATTGGAGCGAAGGGGACGACAGACAGAGGCTTCTCCAGCGGATTCTCTGCCAAGAAGAACGTACGCATCGAACTCTTCAAGCCCGACGGAGAAATGATTGACTTCTTCCAGAGAGGCGTAACTCCCGAAGATGGGTCGTCATGGGGAGACCAGAAACTTTCCGACAACAGCGGTTCATGGAGCCGCATTCCTGACGGTACCGGCAAGTGGATGACTACCGCTACCAAGACCCCCGGAGCGCTCAATGACAGTGCTGGAGTGGAGGATGCAGACATTGTACAGTAACACATAAAAACACAATAAAATGGCAGAACTTAAAATAGGCGAACAGTCAAAGCCCCGTTTTGAATTCAGGAGCTTCGGCCAGAATTTTGACGCGGCCGCAAAGAGGATGGCCCGTCTGAGCGCACCCGTCCCGGAGAAGGTCTGGGAGCGTGAGAGCGACGAGATTTACATCATCAGCGCCAAGAACGACATCAACAACACCAAGATCCGCGGCGGCAAGATGGACATAAAGACTTATGTCCAGACCGTGGACGGCCTCGAGCAGTGGAATCCCCTCATGAAAGGCGAATTCCCTATCGCAAAGGAAGTGCTTGAAAAAGAAGTGTTTCCGGCGTTCATGGTGGAAATGCCCAAACTCACGAAGGACACATACACTTACGAGGAGTTCATCGCCATGGTGAAGGCCAACAAGGATCTTGCAGCCGTACGCGTACACAAGCAGCGCTTCGGCTACATGGTCAACGGCACCATCTGCGAGGTTGGCAACGTCATCATCAACGGCGCCAAGGTTGTCACCATCAACTCCGAATCCACAGAGATTGAAGACATCAAGAAGACCATCGCAGACTGCGGCCTCGAGGGCGTGGAGAACATCAACTACCTCCAGGCCATCAAGCGCGTCATAGGAATGATTGACAAACCCTTAGCAAACGAATAAGCCATGGCACAGGAAATTGAGAAAAAATTCCTCGTGAAGGGGGATTTCAAGGCCGATGCCTTCAAGGCCACCCGCATTACGCAGGGCTACCTTTCCTCCGTTCCGGAGCGCACGGTGCGCATACGCGTCAAGGGCGACAAAGGCTTCATCACCGTAAAGGGCATAGGCAACGCATCCGGCGCCGCCCGCTTCGAATGGGAGAAGGAAATCCCCGTAGAGGACGTAAAGGCCCTCCTGGACCTTGCCGAACCCGGCGTGATTGACAAGACAAGGTATCTTGTAAAGAACACCGATGGCGTCCACACATGGGAAGTTGACGAGTTCTACGGCGACAACGACGGCCTCACCGTGGCCGAGGTGGAGCTTTCAGACGAGAACGAGCCCTTCGACAAACCCGCATGGCTTGGAGAAGAAGTGACGGGAGACCCCAGGTACTTCAATTCCATGCTCATGAAGAACCCCTACAAGAACTGGAAGTAATATGGCAACGGAAGATTCCAAGACAAAGGCGCCGGCGTTCGATCCGCTGGACATGAACAACTACAAGATCGAGAAACTGCCCAAGATGCAGAAGTCAAAGTTCGAGCTGTGGCTGTCACGCCTTGGCGGCCCGCTCGCCATCATCGCCTTTGTCTGGATCTGCTGGTTTTGCCATATAGGCTTCATCGACAATCTGGACCAGACCACGCTGGCGGCAAGCGCGCAGAAGCGCCTTGCCGCCCTGGGCCTGGACGGATTCATACGCGCAAACTACGCAATGCTGGCAATCTTCGTCGCCAGCCTCATCCTGTGGATGACGGAAGCCATACCAAATTATCTCACCTCCCTCATCCTCATCCTTTTCGTGGTCCTTTTCAATGTGACCACCCAGAAAGAGGCGCTTGCACAGCTCGGCCACCCCGTGATGTGGCTCAACATCCTTTCCTTCGTGCTGGCGTCCATGCTGGTGAAAACCCAGTTTGCAAGGCGCCTGGCGCTCGCTTTCGTGATAAAATTCGGCAAAAGCGCCAAAGGGGTTCTGTGGAGCTTCCTTGTCATCAACCTTATCCTCAGCGCATTCATATCGGCAACAACCGTGAAGGCTGCGATCATGCTGCCCATTTTCATGGTCATCTGCGCCATTTACGGGGCGTCTGACGGGCACCGCAACAACTTTGGCCGCAACCTCGTGATCCAGAACCTTTTCCAGGTAAACATCGGCGCAAACGCCTTCTACACCGGCAGCGGAGCGCACCTGCTGGCCATTTCCCTCATCGCGGGCTTCCTCGGGAGCTGTGATTTCGGCTATAAGGAATGGCTGGTTGCAGTGGGGCCGATGAGCATTATAATTCTTGTCGTTGGCCTGCTGCTTGGAATGTATGTGTTCTTCCCCATGAAAAAGGAGGAGCAGAAGCCCCAGCTTGAAGGTGGTATAGAGCGCCTTAAGGAAGAGCTTGCCGCCATGGGAAAGATGAGCGTGGATGAATGGAAAGCGGTAGTGATCTTCTGCATAGTCCTCTTCCTCTGGGTAACGAAGGGCACTTTCCACAACATAGACGAAACTATCGTAGCCCTCATCGGCGCAATCCTTGCCCTTATTCCGGGCATAGGCGTAGTGAAGTGGAACGACGTGGACATCCCCTGGCACCTGATGCTATTCAGCGCCGGCGCTTACGTCCTTGGCAGCGGCCTCAATGCCACGGACCTTCCCAACACAATGGTGAACGCCGCCTTCAATTCCATGGGAATTACGGCCGATACGCCATTCTGGGTGCTATATGTCGTGCTCACCTTCCTCATGATGTATTCCGGGCTGGTATTCCAGTCCAAGACCATCCGCACCATGGTCTTCGTCCCCATAGCCCTTGGCGTTGAGAAACGCTTCGGCTTCCCTTCCATGAGCCTTGCACTCCCCGTTTCAATGCTCATAGAGCACTGCTACGTGCTCCCCTTCAACAGCAAACCCGCGGCCCTTCTGTACAACACAAACCAGTACAGCATGACGGACGCTTTCAAATACGGCATCACAATGATGACCTTCTCGTGGCTGCTTATCCTCATCTTCGGACAGACCGTTCTCAAGTGGCTGGGTATAACTCCGGGATTATTTTAGTACCTTTGTATTTATGAACATTGACTGGTTTCTCATAACCCGGCTGGTCGTAGCCGGACTTCTTGGCGGCCTCATAGGTCTGGAACGCGAGTTCCGGGCCAAGGAAGCAGGCGTGCGCACCCATTTCATAGTGGCCCTGGGCAGCGCCCTGTTCATGATTATCTCGCAGTTCGCCTTCGAGGGCAAGCAGCATGACGCCGCGCGCGTTGCCGCGCAGGTGGTCTCCGGTATCGGCTTCATTGGCGCCGGCGTAATCATTTTCCAGAAGAATGCGGTGAGGGGGGTGACCACCGCCGCGGGCCTGTGGGTTGCCGCCGCGATAGGCATGGCTGCGGCCGACGGCATGTATCCTGTTGCCATAGCCGCCACACTGCTTACCATCATTTGCCTGGAGATGATGCATTTCATAAACCTTCACTTCAGCGAAAAGGCGGTGGAAGTGGTGCTTGTGCCGCCTGCCGGGTACAATCCGCTTGACTTCCCCGTGTTCCTTGAAAAGAAGAAGGTTTCCCTGGAGCAGTTCTCATACTCGGAGGGTAAGATCCGGGTTGTGCTCCACTTTGGCCACCGGTCATACCTTAAAGACCTTAAAAGCCTCACAGACAGCCTTGAAGGCTTTGTTATAGAAGATATCAACTAAAAACTAACCCTATATGAACTGGTTATTCTATCTTGTTCCTGCCGCATCCATCGTGGCGCTCCTGTTTGCCTGGATTTTCTTCAGGCAGATGATGAAAGAGAGCGAAGGAACCCCCACCATGAAAGAAATTGCCCAGTACGTGCGCGAGGGAGCAATGGCCTACCTCAAACAGCAGTACAAGGTAGTCGTTATTGTTTTTGCCGTGCTGGCGGTGCTGTTTGCCGTCCTTGCCTATGGTTTCCACGTGCAGAACCCCTGGGTTCCGTTCGCCTTCCTCACCGGCGGTTTCTTCAGCGGCCTCGCCGGCTTCGTGGGTATGAAAACGGCCACCTACGCCAGTGCACGCACGGCCAACGCCACCATGCGCAGCCTCAATTCGGGCCTCAAGATAGCCTTCCGCAGCGGCGCCGTCATGGGCCTCACCGTTGTGGGCCTGGGTCTTCTGGACATCTCCATCTGGTGGATAGTGCTCAACGCCTTCGTGCATGAAGCAACTGAGGCGCAGACGCTTGTGGTTATCACCACCACCATGCTCACCTTCGGCATGGGCGCCTCCACGCAGGCCCTCTTCGCCCGCGTTGGCGGCGGCATATATACCAAGGCTGCCGATGTGGGCGCAGACATTGTGGGAAAGGTGGAGCAGGATATTCCCGAGGACGACCCTCGCAACCCCGCCACCATCGCCGATAACGTAGGCGACAATGTAGGCGACGTCGCCGGCATGGGAGCAGACCTTTACGAGAGCTACTGCGGCTCCATCCTCGCCACCATGGCGCTGGGCGCATCGGCATTCTTCCAGGCCGGCACGGCCACGCAGATGAAGGCAATACTCGCGCCGATGGTTATTGCCGCAATTGGTGTAATTCTTTCAATCATAGGTATTTACGCTGTGCGCACAAAGGAAGGCGCTTCTCTTAAGGACCTTCTTGGTTCCCTCAGCCGGGGCACCAACCTCGCCGCCATCCTCATCGCGGTGTGCACCTTCGGCGTGTTCTACCTCCTTGGCTTCGACGGCACTTCCGGCCTGCCGCAGTGGTGGCAGCTTTCGCTGAGCGTCCTTAGCGGCCTGCTTGCCGGCGTTATCATCGGCAAGGTTACGGAGTACTACACTTCGCACTCCTACAAGCCCACGCAGAAGCTTGCCGAAAGCGCCCAGACGGGCCCCGCGACGGTTATCATCAGCGGCGTTGGCCTTGGCATGATATCCACCGCCATTCCGGTTATTACTATTGCTGTTGCCATCCTTCTGGCATACGGCTGCGCCACCGGTTTCGTGTTTTCCACGGAAACGCTTTCGCTAGGCCTCTACGGCATTTCCATTGCGGCGGTGGGCATGCTCTCCACGCTTGGAATCACCCTTGCCACAGACGCTTACGGCCCCATTGCAGACAACGCCGGCGGCAATGCGCAGATGAGCGAGCTGGATCCTTCCGTGCGCGAGAAGACAGACATCCTGGATTCCCTTGGCAACACCACCGCCGCAACGGGCAAGGGCTTCGCAATCGGCTCCGCGGCCCTCACCGCGCTGGCGCTGCTTGCATCGTATATCGAGGAGATTAAGATTGGGCTTGGTCATATCGGCAAGAATGTGCTGGAGGTTGGAGACAAGACGGTGAGCACCGTTTCTGCAACCATTACGGATATCGTCGAATACTACGACATCACACTCATGAACCCCATGGTGCTGGTGGGCATTTTCATCGGTGCAATGATGGCGTTCCTCTTCTGCGGCCTCACAATGAACGCCGTGGGCCGCGCGGCTTCCAAGATGGTCATCGAGGTGCGCCGCCAGTTCCGGGAGATTGCGGGCATCCTTGAAGGAAAACAGCGCCCGGACTACACCAGCTGCGTAAAAATCTCCACCCGTGCCGCCCAGCACGAGATGATTTTCCCTTCGCTGCTTGCCATCATCGTCCCCATGCTGGTGGGTGTTATCCTCGGGCCTGCGGGCGTGATCGGCCTTCTTGCCGGCGGCCTTGGAGCAGGCTTCGTCCTGGCCATCTTCCTGGCCAATTCCGGCGGCGCCTGGGACAATGCGAAGAAGTTCGTCGAGGAAGGCAACTACGGCGGCAAGAATTCATCCGCACACCATGCCACTGTGGTTGGCGACACCGTGGGAGACCCGTTCAAGGACACTTCCGGCCCTTCGCTCAACATCCTCATCAAGCTCATGAGCATGGTCTCCATAGTCATGGCAGGTCTCACTGTAATGCTGCATTAGTATGACTCTCGGTGTAGACATTGGCGGAACAACCATCAACCTCGGCCTCGTAGAAGGGGCCGTGGTTGTCAAGAAGGTGCAGGTTCCGTCCTTCGCCCCCGGCGCTGCGCTGGAGGAAACGCTTGATTATCTTGGAGACAGGATTGCCGATGTCATTACTCCCCCCGTGAAGAAGATAGGGATCGGCGTCCCCTCGGTCACCGATCCCGTGAGGGGCATTGTGTACGACGCCGTGAACATCCCTTCCTGGAAGGAGGTCCATCTCAAGGAGACTCTCGAGAAGCGCTTCGGCATCCCCGTGAATGTTAACAATGACGCCAATTGCTACGCGCTTGGCGCTGCGGCCAGTCTTGGCGAGACGCTGCCCGCCGTGGTTGCCGTAACCCTTGGCACCGGCACGGGCGCCGGGATAGTGATTGACGGTAAAATCTTCAACGGAACGCATTGTGGTGCAGGTGAGCTTGCCTCCGTCCCCTACGAGAGCCTTGACTACGAGAGCTTCTGTTCCAAGAAGTTCTTCACGGCAAACGGCGTGGAGCCGAAGGAGGCCTCGCAGGAACTCATGGACGTTTTCGGCTTCCATCTTGGCCGCTTCCTGTCTGTGATTCTGTACGCCTACGATGCAGACTGCATCATCCTTGGCGGCGGCATCGCCCACGCCTTCGACCGCTTCCGTGACGCTCTTTGGAAGAGCCTACGCGAGAGCTTCCTCTACTCCAAGACCCTCGACGACCTCCGCATAGTGGCCATGCCCGACGAGGACGTTCCCCTCGTGGGCGCCGCCTCGCTGTAGCCAACTCCGCGCCCCGCGGCAGGTGGGCCGTTTCCCT
>FLNY01004830.1_pt1 | contig 46119 bp, 40 predicted proteins | sample 1140381 | NCBI WGS metagenome assembly FLNY01 (sample SAMEA3878172, study PRJEB12797) | bioreactor metagenome | biome: Moose rumen | place: Sweden | collected 2011-10
TTTTTATGCGATTGGTGGGGCTAATAGGGTTTTGCTCCATGAGGGATTTTCTCACCTGCGAGTGTTCCGCGCCCGCACTGCTTTTTCGTTTAAAAACGCTATTTTTTGAAGTGTTGGCTGTAACTGTTTCGCAATGACAAAAAAATCTCTAAAATCTCAAAAAACTAAAATTTCTCCAAAGCAAAAATTAGTAAAAATTTATGAAAAACTTAATTTCCTCTTGACAAAGCGAATGGGGGGGGGGTATTTTTTTAGCAAAATTCTTTTGTATTAAGGAATTATATCAAAAATAGGAGAAAGATATGAAAAAACTTCTTTCAGTTAGTGCCGCAGCCCTCACTTTGTTGGCAAGTGCCGCACTTATTTCCTGCGGTGCCGAAGGCGATGACTATTCTGGCGCTGTAGACACCGTACTCCAGCTTGCTTCACCAAGCGTAAGCGCAAAGGCTTACCCTGGCGTTAACTACATCACTTGGGAACCAATTGCTGGTGCTGAGTCTTTTGAACTTTATCGCACTACAGACGGCGAAAACTCATCAACAAAAATCGCTGCCGTTTCTAACACTATGACTGAATATGCAGATATCGCTGCAAGCGACCATATTCTTTCAGATGGAAAGTCATACAAATACACAGTTATTGCTGTAAGTTCTTCTGACCCGTCTCGCGATGTTTATGTAAAGAGCTCACAGGCTTCTGCTTCTGTAACAGCAATTGTTCCGACAGCAGGCACAAATGTCGCTGACTTCACAGACTCTTACTCAAAGAACTACTTCAAAAAGCTCGACTCAACAAACCTCTCAAAGAACGCAACTGTTTCTACAACAGACGGCTATGTATATGCAGAATATCCTGCTACTGCCGGTTTCAAATATGGCGTTACGATTTTTGACGCCAACGAATACGAAGCTCTTGGAAATGATGCTGTCGGCAATGCTACGACAGCAAACTATAAAGCAGACTACAAAGCAGAATTCAAGAACGCTTCTGCAATCACATCTGCCGGAAACTATGTTGCAGTTGCAAAAATTGACTCAGTTTCTACTCTCTATACACCGACCTATGTTAAGCTCGGCTCTGTAGAAGTTAAAAACATCGGCGAGTCATCTGCTACAAAAGACACATCTGCTACATGGATTGCAGAAAAAACAGTTCGTGTTTCTTGGACTCCTGCAAAACTCACGGCAACAGGCAAAAACACAGCGACAACAAACTACAAAGTTTACCGCTCTTCTGACGCAGACAACACATGGGTCGCTGTTAGCGGAAGTGTCGTAAATGGTGAAAAAGAAACAACAACAACTGCCGGTACAACAACAGTTGCAAGCGTTTACTATCTTGATGACACAGTTGAAGACAACAACATCGGCTATACATACTATGTCGTTCATACAGACGGAACATATTATGGAGCTTATGCTACTGGAAATACTGATTCTGTCTCAGCTTACACTCTTGCAGAAACAGGTGCACCAAATGTCGAAGCTGCTGCTTACAATGATGACTCAACAGGTCTTAAAGACACAATCAAGATTGTCGCAACAAAGAATACAACTGACTACAACCAGACTTTGGCAATCTCTTATGTTAAACTTGCAGAAGATGCTAAAGAAAACACAGTTACAACATACGCTGCTGATTCATTCACTTCTATTGATCTTGATAACAATAATGGTAAAGATGATTCTTACACAGTTTACATTAAAAATGCTGCCGCAGGAACATACTTGATAAAAGTCGTCGCTTCTGAAACAGGCAAGGAAGACAATACTGTTTACAAGCTTGTAGAAGTTGAGTCAGCTGAGGTTTCTGTAAATGGAGTTGATGCTAACTTCGGCAAATTTACAATTGAGTCTAAAGAAGTTAAGGCTATTACAATCGTTGATACAGAAATCAATGATGATACAGATGCCCTTTCAAATTACACATACGGCTTGTACAAAGTTGTTATCACTGCAACTGACAAATACACTGACATCGTTACAGTTGCAACAACTCCTGTAAAAGAAGACATTTCGTTGGCTAAAGTAACAAATGCAAGTGGCGACAAACTTTATGAAGATTATGGTCTTGCAACTGGCAACTACGCTGCCGCAGTTTCTGTTGACTACTCAGTAGGTTCTTTGGTTACAAACAGCTTCTATGTCAAGAAAGCTCTTAAATCAGATGCTACTGTTTATGCTAAGAAAACTGTTGTTGGTACTTACAACTAAGTAATGTAAAAGATTGCCCGGTCAAGCCGGGCAATGACATTTTTGCACAAGGGGGCATTTTGCTCCTTTGTGTTACACGATTGCACTTTTCGTTTCCTCTTTTTTCGGAGAGTGCAGTTGCGTAACACAAAATTTGCACTGAAAAAAATGGAGAATTATGAAAAAGTTGTTTGCCGCTGTCATTGCGAGTGTGGCATTTGTGTTTGGACTTGCTTCGTGTCAAAATGAAGAAGTTAGCCTTGCAGAATTAGCGTATAATTCTAAGTCTGATCAAGCAACAGAATACACAGTAACATTTAATGCCAATGGTGGCTCTCTTAGTAAAACCACGCAGAGTGTAGAAGAAAACTCGGCGACTGCCCTTAAAAAAGCAAGCAAACTAGGGGCAAGCTACTCAGGCTACACATTCATTTATTGGAACACGGCAAGCGATGGAACAGGTGACTCTTATGCTGACGGGGAGAGTGTAACGCTTACGGATAATTTAACACTTTACGCACAGTGGTTCCCGACCAGTAATATTTATTCTTTCCACAGTTCTGTAACCAACTTAGCCAATGGCACTAACGGGCAAATGGGAACAAGCGCAAGCTACTGCTACTTTGGCGACTGGCCACAAACTATAAAAGCAAACGATGTTAGCATATATGAAAAAGCAACTGTTATAATGGGTGGCTTTACTTATTATTTGGGAGATGACGGCAACTATTACGCAAAGTGCACTGAAAATGCATGTAGTTCAAGCTATACTTACAGTGACAGCACAAAAGTTGCGCTACGCTCCGCTTCTAGCGAAAAATATTTTAAGGTAGAGCCAATTAAATGGTGTGTGCTTACAAACGACTATGACGGAAAAAAACTTCTTTTAGCAGAAAAGATTTTAACTGCCAATGTGCCATATTACGGCTCATCTTCAAGCAGGTCTTTGAACGGCACAACAATTTATGCAAACAACTACAAGTATTCAAATATCCGAGCCTTTTTGAACGGAACTGCCAACCAGTTTGTAAAAGACGGTGGAACAAGCAATAGTTACACTATTGACTGGTCAGACAAGGGCTTTTTGCAGTCTGCCTTTACAATTGACGCCCAGAGCCTTATTGCAACAACAACGGTAGATAACAGTGCTGCAAGCACAAATCCTGCAAGCAATTCAAGCCAGTGGAACAGCGGAAAAAACAATTATGCTTGCGAAGACACAAGCGATAAGATTTTCTTACTGAGCGAAAAAGAAGCAACAACAGCAAGTTACGGCTTTGCTTCTTACAGTTCGTATGGAATAGGAAATACCCGCATAAGAGTAACAACCGATTACGCAAAAGCGAATTACGCTTATCAGAGTACAAGTAGCAGCTACGGCGGTTATTGGTGGTTGCGCTCTCCTAGCTATAATAATAGTTTCACCGCGCGCGATGTGTTCTATGACGGCTATGCTAACGGCGACTACCTCGTGGACAGTACGAATAGGGGTGTTGTGCCGGCTTTGTCAATTTCTGAATAGAAATTGACTGTCATCCTTGCGAAAGCGGGCTTTGACCCGAAAATCCCCTGCGTGAGATTGCCCGGTCAAGCCGGGCAATGACAGGCTGTCGAGTGCGGCAATGACAGGGTACCAAGCCGGGCAATGACATTTTTGTACAAGGGGGCATTTTGCTCCTTTGTGTTACACGATTGCACTTTTCGTTTCCTCTTTTCTCGGAGAGTGCAGTTGCGTAACACAAAATTTGCATTGAAAAAAGTCTGTATCATTACAAAAACCTTGTTGCTCACATTGGTGGGCGTCTTTGTTTTTAACTCATGCCAAAACTCCGTAGAAGATGAATTCCTGCAAAACGCATGGAATAATCGCCCACAGCAATATTCCGTTGTTTTTGACGCGAACGGCGGGAGCGGTTCAATGCAGACTCAGAAGGTGCTTTCAACTTCTCTCTCGAACACAAATCTTGATGCAAATTCTTTCACGAAAGACGGCTATCTTTTCGCTGGTTGGAATACAAAATCTGACGGGAGCGGAACATCTTTCGTAAATCAAAATCCGCTCTCTCCAGTTTTTTTAAGTACAACAGAACTTTCGATTACGCTTTATGCCCAGTGGTCGCTGATTTACAAAGTGGTATTTGACCCAAACGGCGGAAGTGGCACGATGACAGCAATCGAGACAACAGAAATAGCTGGAAAAACGCTTACAGCAAATGTGTTTACAAGAAGTGGCTATGTTTTTGACGGCTGGAACACAGCGAGCGACGGTACTGGAAGTAATTTTGCAGACGGCACGGCTTTAAGCACAGTGTTTGGCAGTGCAGGTGCGGTCGTGACACTTTATGCGAAGTGGGTTAGGGGGTTTGATTTAAGCACCCATGATATAAGTGAATTTGCTGATTATCTTTCTAGAACAATAGATACAACTTCTGCTGATAATGAAGTGGTAATTAGAGGTGGGAATTTAACAACAAGTGATTTACGCACACTTTCGAATGCAATTAAATCTTATAAGGCAAATATAGGAAAACTTGATTTAAGTGAACTTCAAATAACAGAACTTTTTAATTCTGGAAATGGGGCAGGTGGTACAGGTGTATTTCAAAAAATTACAGCATTAAAAGAAGTTATTCTACCTAAAACCCTTGTAACGTTGAGTGAAGGTGCTTTCGCCTATTGTGACCAACTTGAAAAAGTTACAATGTATGAAGGGCTTACAACAATTTTATGGAGTGCCTTTGCTAATTGTCCTAAATTAAAGAGTATAACTATACCAGATAGTGTTGTTTTTATTGCACAAACATCATTTTCAGATTGTTATGACTTAGAAGAAGTAATCATTTCGAAAAATTCTAAACTTGAATTAATAGGCTGCCGTGCGTTTAGGAATTGTACTTCGTTAAAAGAAATATACATTCCGTGTAAAGTAGAGAATCTAAATAATGAACTTTTTAAGACTTCTGTAAACTCAAAGGATCCTTCAACATCTGGTTCTTTTGAAGGATGTACAGCATTAAGTAAAGTATTTTTCGAAAATACCTTACTTAAAATTAATACTAACTGTTTCACAGGCTGTTCAGCCCTTACCGATGTATATTACTCAGGTTCACAAGAAGAGTGGTCTAGTGTAATAATTGGTACTGGAAATGATTATTTAACTTCTGCAACTATGCACTATAACTATACAGAGTAGTCGGAGTCGTTATTATGAAAAAAGTAACTTTCCCTGTATTTTTCACTTTTGTTTTTATCTCGCTCTTTTCGGTGCTTTCTTGTCAAAACCAAGATGACGATATTTTGCAAAACGCATGGAATAATCGCCCAAAGGAGTGTTCTGTATACACAGTAAAACACCTTCTCCAGAACCTTCAAAATGGCAGCTACACCGAAGATACATCCGAACAAAAATCGGGCAAATCCGGAACAAAGACAAGTGCCGCTGCAAAAAACTACGAAGGCTTTACAGCAAAAACCTTTGCACAGGCTACAATCCAGGCCGACGGCTCAACAGTTGTAAAAATCTACTACGACAGAAAAACTTACACAGTTTCTTACAGTTCAACATACGGGGAACCTCCTGCATCAAGGACTGTTAAATACGGTTATATCCTAACCGCATCCGACTTACCGATTTTGCCAGATACAGTTTTAAGTTTTAACGGCTGGCGCCTTGACGGTGCTTCAATTGAAGCAGGATACACAGTTAAAACGGATATAACTATTACGGCACAGTGGAAGGCTCCACCTTCAGTTACAAAGGAAAACTTCAGCGCTGTTATAGCAGCATTGACAGAAGACTCAACAATCGTAGTAACCGGGGAACTGTCAGACAGCGATTTAACAACATTAAAGAAAGCGATTAATAATTCAAGATACAATGTAAATCTTGATTTATCACAGACAACGGGACTTACATCAATACCAGGAAGTGCTTTTTCTAGTTGTACGAAACTTTCAGGAATCACTATTCCTAACTCCGTTACTTCTATTGGGGACAACGCTTTCATCCGCTGTACAAGTTTAACAACGATTACTGTGGATACAAATAATTCAAACTATTCCAGTATAGACGGAGTTCTGTTTAACAAAGATGCAACTGCTATAATTACATATCCAGCAGGTAAACAATCTGCCGCATACACCATTCCTGACTCCGTTACTTCTATTGGCACCAGCACTTTCTTTGGCTGCACTTCACTTTCATCTGTCAATATTCCTGACTCCGTTACTTATATTAGTGCCGGTGCCTTCTTCGCCTGTACTTCCCTTTCTTCCGTCACTATTCCTGACTCTGTTACTTCTATTGGTAACAATGCTTTCTATAACTGCAATTCGCTTTCTTCTGTCACCATTCCTGACTCTGTTACTTCTATTGGTGTCGCCGTTTTCGCTGGCTGCACTTCCCTTTCTTCGGTCACTATAGGCAACTCTGTTACTGCTATTGATAACAAAGCTTTCTACGACTGCACAAGTTTAACAAGGATTACTGTGGATTCAAATAATGCAAACTATACCAGTATAGACGGAGTTCTGCTTAACAAAGATGCAACTGCTATAATTACATATCCGGCAGGTAAACAATCTGCCGCATACACTATTCCTGACTCCGTTACTTCTATTGGCAACTACGCTTTCCGTAACTGCACTTCCCTTTCTTCTGTCACTATCGGCGACTCCGTTACTTCTATTGGTACCAGCGCTTTTGAAGGTTGCATATCCCTTTCTTCTGTCACTATCGGCGACTCCGTTACTTCTATTGGTACCGGCGCTTTTGAAGGTTGCATATCCCTTTCTTCTGTCACTATTCCTGACTCCGTTACTTCTATTGGTCACGGCGCTTTCTTTGTCTGTTCTAACCTCGAATCCATCTCATTTATAGACACGACAACCTGGTACCGGACAAACAACTCAAGCAACTGGAACAACAAAACCGGCGGTACTGAAACCGACGTAACCAACCCGTCAACAAACGCCACTTATTTTAAAGACACCTACGAAAACTACTGGTGGTACAAACTGTAGTACTAGCCAGGACAGAGGCCCGGCGCATCAGCGCCAGGCGGGGCACCATATCGTTGCCAGGCTGCGACTCCTTGTCATTGATCTGCCCCCGCTAAATTAAGGGGCTGTCCTTAAAGTTGAAATATTTTCAATAAAGGACAGCCTTTTTTATGTTTAAATGAATAATGAAAAAGAAATAACTGACATGGATGAAAATGAAAAACAATCACAGAATGATGAAATAGAAGAAAATACAAAACCTGAAAAAGCGAATCATAAAAGAATTGATAACGAAAAATTCAGGAACATGATTCTGAAAAAGCATTTTGATGATAGTCATATTAATAAAATTTTTCATGATATAAAGGTTGTGGAAAAGTTTCAAAATATAGATTCGATCAGTAATAAACCTGTTTATTTTGATGCATATTTAGAGGAAGATAACCAGGAAATATTTGTTGTTATCCGAGGCTATAGCTATTCAACTATTATGCTTCATGATAGATTGTATGTTCAGTTAAATAAACTACAATCTTATAGGAGTATGCGGCATATAGATGTGACCTTGTTACTTCTTGTTGGAAAACCAAAAAAAGAAGGTATTGAGAAATTTGCAGTGGGTGCTTTGCATCGATATGGACCGCGGATTTTTTAAATACCATATTACGAAAGACAAAAATACCAAACTGTGTTAAATTGATTTTATGGCGATAGATAAAGAATTCAAAACAATTGACGAACAGGTACTTTTGCTTAAATCACGAAATCTCCAGTTCAATGATGAGCAGACTGCAAAAGAACTTCTTAAAAAATACAATTATTTTGATATTATCAATGGAACAGAAAATATCCTACTGAAGTCTATTAAACCAAAAGATTACGAAAACATTCTTTTTGAAGATTTTTATGAGATTTACAAGTTTGATACGAAACTCAGAATTCTGACCTTGCAGAAAATATTTGAGGTGGAAGCTCGATTAAAAACATCTCTTGCGTATAATTTTGCTAGTCAGTTTTGTACAACGATTAAAGACACACTCAATTATAGAGAGCGTCAGTATTATCAGACACCTAGCATTACTAACAATTATCTTTATTCTACCTTTATGACTTTTGATCTTTTTAAGCGTAATACAAGAATGCTAAACGGAACAGTTAAGCTAGGTTTTATTGAACGTAAAAAACGTGAAAAAGATTATGTAAGGACTTATAATAAACCACCGTTTTGGGTAATCATTAAAGATTTCAGTTTTGGTGATTTATATTTTACATACTGCTTTCAGAAAGATGTGATTAAAACAAAAGTGTTGAGTGATTTTGGATTTTTGCTGCAGGATGATGATTTGTTCCAACAGATTCTTCATACATTGAAATATGCGCGAAACTGTTGTGCTCATCTGGAACTAATAACTCGATTTAAATTACTTGGAATTCCAGAGCTAAATAATTATAGAGAATTGAAAAATTCTATAGGTTGTATACATAAGAATCTTTCGTATTATGATTTATTAAAAATTCTTGCTAAGTTTTGCGATGTGAAAGAAATTGTTGAAGAAATATCGGCTTTTCATAGAAATATGTATCTGATAAACAGAACGCAAATAGCTGAAAAACTTCTCAAACGAATGGGTAATGCAAATATTGATAACTGGCAGAAGGATTTCCAAAAGTAGAAAATGGAGTAATTTTTTTCTTGACAAATCCATATTACTACACTATTTTATAAGTGAAAAGCCGAGTGAATCTTTGGATAATAGCCTCGGTAATCATCTCGGATGATACGGCACCCTTAACTGGGTGCTTTTTTTATGCAAATAGCAAATTGCTTTACCAATTTACCAGCCTTCCCCCTGGGTTCAGCCCGCAAACGGTCTTCACCACACCCCCATCTACAGGGGCTGTCCTAGAAGTAATTAAAGACTTAAAAAGAGCAGCCTATATTATACCCCGGTTTGAGCTGGCCATTGAGCATGTGGTCTTCCTTACATTCTCATAAAAGTTGCGTCTTCGTCTGTTTTTGAATAGCTGTTTCTGTCATTAAAAGTGGCGTTTTCCATCTTGACCCGAAAATCCCCTGCGTGAGATTGCCGTGTCTAAGCAAGGGCGACAAGCAATGCCCTTGAGCCGGGCAATGACAGTATGACGGTGGAAAAAAATAAAAATCAATGCTATTATTTTTTTTATGGAAAAGCGGAACTTACCAATAGGTATTCAGGATTTTGAAGAAATCAGAAAGAATAATTATATCTATGTAGATAAAACTGACCTTATTTATAAGCTTGCGACGGAGGGAAAACCATATTTTTTGGCTCGTCCCCGTCGGTTTGGAAAGAGTCTTTTGGTTTCCACAATGAAAGCTTATTTTGAAGGGCGAAAAGATTTATTTGAAGGGCTTGCAATTTCCAAACTCGAAAAAAAATGGGAAGCTCATCCTATCATTCATATTGATTTTAGCGGGGCTGGAAAATTTGCAACGAATGAAGAATTAACCGATTATCTTGATTTTACGCTAAAAAATTATGAGCAAGAATATAACATAACGGGTGCTCCTAATTCTTTAAGTCTTCGTTTTTCTAAAATCATAAAAACCTCTCACGACCAAAGCGGAAAGCAGGTTGCCGTTTTAATCGACGAATACGATAAGCCGCTGTTGGATGCGTTACAAACGCCTGACCGTGACAAAAATCACTACACCATGGCAAGCTTTTACGGCGTTTTAAAGTCCTGCGACCCCTATATGTGCTTTCTGTTTTTGACAGGAATTACGAAGTTTGCAAAAGTTTCGATTTTCAGCGAGTTGAATCAACTAAAAGACATTAGTATGGACAGCCGCTATTCGACAATCTGCGGAATCAGTGAAAAAGAGTTAAAATCAAATTTTCCGCTTTACATAAAAGAACTTGCAGAGTCTTTGGGCGAAACTGAAGAGGGAACTTTCGCTCTCTTAAAGAAAAAATATGACGGCTATCATTTTAATGAAGATTTTGTGGACATTTATAACCCTTTCAGCCTTTTAAATGCTTTGGATTCTAAAAAGCTAAAATCGTTTTGGTTTCAGACGGCAACTCCGAAAATGCTTTTTGGTCTTATTGAAGACGCTCATTATGATTTAACTGATATTTTGGACGGAGTACAAGTAAAATCAAGCTCATTCTCTGATTACCGTGTGGGAGGAGGCTCTTTAACCCCGATAATTTATCATTCAGGCTATCTTACAATAAAAGGATATGACAAGGAAACTGACCTTTTTATGCTGGGCTTTCCCAATGAAGAAGTGCGTGAAGGCTTTGTAGAATATTTGCTTCCGCTGTATTCAAATGTGCCGGAAGACAGGCTTGGTCTTGTAACAGAAAATTTCCGCCGTGCAATAAAAGGGCGCGACATCGAAGGTTTTATGACGCTTTTTTCTGCCCTTGTTTCAGATTTGCCGACCCGCAGAAGCGGCGATATGGAATACTCCTACCAGGTAGCCTTCCACGCAATGCTAAGGATGACGGGCTTTGATGTGGTGAGCGAGCAGCAGGTAATCGGCGGCCGAGTGGATGTAACGCTTGAAACAAGCGACACTGCCTACATTTTTGAGCTTAAAATGGACGACGGAAAGCCGTGGAAAGAAGTTGCCCGCACAGCCATCGCACAAATAGAAAAAAAAGGCTATGCCACTCGATTTGACGCTTCCCAAAAGAAAATCTACAAAATGGGCTTAGTGTTTTCTACTGAAAAAGGAGGTGTCGCAGGGTATTTGGTGGACTAGTCTTAGGCCAGACAGTGACAAGAGACCTTATCACTTAAAGGGGTCTTTTGACTGGTCAACGGTCATCAGCTCATCAACATTTACGCCGAAGGACATTCTTTGGACTGATTTTAGAACTTCCTGGTAGTTATAAGTTTTCTTTTCGACCTTCTGTTCGTTCAGGGCGGCGAGAACTTTTTTGCATGGTTTGTATTTTGCGGCTTTTGAAAAAAGCTCGTTTCTTGGGGCGGCTCTTGCCGTGACTTTGAGCGATTCAACAATTTGGCTTACGACAATATCATCTTCGCGGGCGCTGATTGAGTCAGAAGAAACAAAGGCCTGTCGAACCGCTTTCTCCTTTGTGTCATAATAAAAAATTTTTACGGATTTTTGATTTTCTGATTCTGAATTTGAAGCTTCCAGGGAAAGTGCGATAATTGCCGCAAATTTCAATGGATTTTGAGGAGAACTGATTTTTTGACTTAAATCTGAATCTGAATACAAAAAAGTTTTTTCGATTGCGACCGCATTCTTACAATTTAAGGCAAAAACTGCCCTTTCAAGCCAGAAATCCAGATTATCATAGACGACATGAGCATATTCCCTGCCTTTAACTTCATTATTTTCGCCATCGCCTTCCTCAAAATTTTGATTTTCATCCGGAATAAATTTCGTATCGATTTTGCCGTCAATTTCAAGGACAGAAATATCTTTTCCTTCTGAAAGTTTTATTACACCGTGCATTTTTGCGTCTCTTCCCAAAAGGCAGAGATAAGCGTTCTTGCTTAAGATTTTACCGCCAATAAAGGCTTCAATCGGAGTCGCTTCTTCCTCCTCGATTTGAACAGGCTGATTTTTTGAGCAAGAGAAAAATATAACAGTAAAAAGTGTCAGAAAAAAAACTGAATGGAATTTCATATTATGATTTTCGGCAAAGGCGGGCGCTTATTTAATAGCGAGAAGTTGCCGATAATAAACTAGAGAATTACTGTGTGTTTGACACACCTTCTCTTTAAATGGTATATTTCTTAGATTATATAGGTAAGTAATAATGGCACGAACCAAACATTACAAAAAAATTGAGAAAAACGCAGTTTCTCTTTTTCTGCACGGTTTACAAAGTCTTTTTTCTGGTATTGGAAGATTTTTTGTTAAGGCTTTCCGCGTTTGTGACAGTAAATTAACAATAATGATAGTTCCTCATTCCCAGAGCAAGGTTATTAACTTCCGCACGAATGTTTTCGCCCTTGCTTTTGGAATCATTCTCGTTGTTGGAATTGTTTCTTCTTTCATCTACTTCAAAAAGCAGGATTCGGGCATTCGCGAGGAACTGGCCCGCTCAATGAAAGAAAACCGCGAGCTTTTAGCAAGTTTTGACGAGCTTCGTGACGAAAACAACAATGTCCTTCAGACTGCAAAAAGATTCCGTTCTTCACTTTCGCAGACACTTTCTTTGCTTGGAATCAATCAGTCTTCTGCCGTTGCAAAGGCTTCTGTTTCTGACAGCGACTTAAATTCGCTTTTTGACACGCAGGACACTGTTTCTGGCTCAACTCGCGAAGCCAGCGATATGCGCGCCCTTTCTTCATACCTCGAAAGCGCAATTCAGCCAATCGAGCAAATCGGAAAAATGCTTGAAAGTCAGGAAACTCTTTTTGCCGACATTCCGAATATCTGGCCTGTACGGGGGGGCATAGGTCATGTTTCCCAGCCCTTTGGTCAGACGACACACCCAATCACAGGAAACTGGTACATTCACAAGGGCTTGGATATTTCAACCTGGAGAAGCGGCGACCCAATCGTAGCTACGGCAAACGGTCAGGTTGTAACAGTCGCTTATGACTCAGGCTTCGGAAACTATGTCATTATCAAGCACAAGCACGGAATTTACACTAGATATTGTCACATGGCTTCAACGCGAGTCAAAAAAGGTCAGTTTGTCTCTCAGCGAGATGTAATCGGCTACATTGGCAGCACGGGTATTTCAACAGGTCCGCACCTTCATTACGAGGTTCATATCGGTTCAGATGTTGTTGACCCTGCGAAGTATGTGAACATTAAAGTGGCAAAGTAGATTACAACATTACTATGGCTTTTTTAACTGATGACATTTCAATTAACACGATAATCGGTCTTGGCTCTGCTGTTTCGGGCGACATTCATGCGAACGGCTTTATTCGCGTGGACGGTGACATTGACGGAAATCTGGAATCAACTGGAAACATCATCATCGGGGACAAGGCAAGAATCAACGGAAACATTACCGCTCTTTCTATCGTCATTGGAGGAATCGTTTTGGGCGATGTTTACGCTCCTGACGGAATCAAGCTCCTTTCTTCATCTGCGGTAATCGGAAATATCTCTACAAAAAATCTCGAAATCGAAGAAAACGTAATTTTTCACGGACATTGCATAGCCCTTAAAAACGAAGAAGAATTTAATCTTGCACTGGAAAAACTGTCAAATGAAAGTGCAATCCTCTCTCATGCGACGAATAAGGCTCTTTAATGGCAGAAATTCCTTCCCTGAATGCCGCTTCAAATCAAATTAACTCATCTTCACTTTATTTTGCGGCGACCCAAGCAGCCAGAGAGCAGTTGGCAAATCAGGCAAAAAAAACAGAAAAAAAAGAAAAATCTGCCTTTGCGAATGTCTTTGAAAAAAAAAGGGAGGAAGCAAGTCTCTTATCTGAAGGTTTTCCTGTAGAAATTGCGGGAATGAATGACGACGAGGCGATTGTTTTCTTAAAAGACGCTATGGATTTGGCAGGAGAAGAACTGAAAACACGGCAAAGTCTGGACTCAATGGAAAAATACCGGAAAAAAGTCAGTCAGTTTATGAAATATATCGTAAAAATAAACTACAATTCCATTACAACGCGTGAAGAAAAAAAACTGCGCAGCGGACGAGTCATAAAGCCGCTCCATCAGATTCAAATCATCGACCAGAAATTGAATCAGCTTGCAAGTGAAATGCTGATTCTGCACGGACAGAATTTAAGGCTCCTGGCAAAAGTCGAGGAGATTAACGGTATGATTATTGATTTGATGGCAGAGTAAAATCTCTAAATAACTGGAGATTTCAGTGTTTTTTTTTGATTTATTTTAAACTTTGCATTAAAATTATTCTTAAGAAGAGGTTCTTATGTCAGAGTTAAAGCCAGTTATTTTTGTCGATAAAGACAAGTGTGTAAACTGTCATCGGTGTATTGCAGTTTGTCCGTCTAAAATGTGTAATGACGGTTCTGGTGAATATGTAAAAGTAAATCACGAGCTTTGTCTTGGCTGTGGCGCTTGTATCGAAGCTTGTGTTCATAACGCCCGCCGTGGAATGAGTTTTTTGCCTCCCTCAAAAAAGGCGAAAATATTGTCGCTATCGTCGCTCCTGCCGCCGCCGCTCACTTTAAGGGCCGGGATTTGGAGCTTAACGGCTGGCTAAAATCTATCGGTGTGAAGGCTGTTTTTGATGTCAGTTTTGGCGCCGAGCTTACTACAAAATCTTATATCGAGCATATCAAACGAAACAATCCGAAACTTGTAATTTCTCAGCCATGCCCTGCGGTTGTCACTTGGTTTGAGCTTTATCATCCTGAAATGCTGCAGTATCTTTCTCCGGCAGATTCTCCAATGGCCCACACAATCACGATGATTAAAAAATTCTATCCGCAGTACGCAAATTGCAAGGTTGCCGCCATTTCTCCGTGTTATGCAAAGAGGCGCGAGTTCGACGAGAACGGGCTTGGTGACTACAATGTTACTATGCACTCTGTCAGCGAATATTTTAAATCTCACAATGTAAATCTTGCTTCTTTTCCAAGAACAGACTACGAAAATCCACCTGCAGAACGGGGTGTTCTCTATTCAACTCCGGGCGGACTTATGAGAACGGCAGACAGATTCGTCAAGGTCAGAAAATTCACCCGAAAAATCGAAGGTTTTCCGGAAGCTTACGAATATTTTGAGCAGCTCTGTGCAGATATGAAAAACGGCAAAAAGCCAACCTATCTTCTTGTTGACTGCTTGAACTGTAAGCACGGATGTAATGTCGGTGCTGGTACGGACAACCAGAAAATGCCAATCGATGAGGTTGAAAATTTCATTGAAGACCGAATGGAAAAACGAAAAGAGCTTTGGAATATGAATTCCGACAGCAAAAAGAAAAGGGGACTCAAAAAACTAAACGCTACAATCGACAAATTCTGGGAAGAGGCAATTTATCACAGAACTTATGTAGACCGAAGCGCGTCAGTTAAGCATTTAAAAGTTCCAAGCGAAGCGGAAATTCAGAAAATTTTCCACGATATGGGAAAATACGAAAAGAAAGACATCTTAAACTGTCAGGCTTGCGGTTACCGTTCTTGCCGCGAAATGGCAATCGCAATCTATAACGGCGTAAATCAGCTTTCTCACTGTACATATTATCTTCTTCACAAAATGCAGGAAGATTTCAGAAATGAAATCAAGACTTCAATCAAAAAGGTAACTGACCAGAGTATAGCTTGTGTTGAAGAAAGCGAGCAGAATGTTCACTCTCTTTCAAAAGTTACTGACGAAATGTCACAGAATGTCTCTTCTTCAGTTTCTGCCGTTGAAGAGATGATTGGAAATATCGGTTCTATCAACGGAATTTTGCAGAAAAACTTTGCTGCCGTAAACGAGCTTGAAGGGGCTACGAATATTGGTCAGTCAAGCGTTCGCGAAATCAATTCTCTAGTCCAAAAAATTGAAGAAAGCTCTAAGGGACTGGTGGAAATGGGAAAAACAATCGACTCAATCGCAGCCCAGACTAACCTTCTTTCAATGAACGCCGCAATTGAGGCTAGCCACGCTGGTGAAGCTGGAAAGGGCTTTGCTGTTGTCGCTTCGGAAATCAGAAAGCTGGCAGAAAGCTCTAGTAAAGAAGCAAAATCAATCGACAATGTTCTTAAAAATATGAAGGGCTTGATTGACACTGCTACAGAAAAAACCGGCGAGGTTTCAAAGGAATTTGAGCACATCGTAACTCTTTCGACCCAGGTAAAAAATCAGGAAAGTCAGGTTCACGATGCTGTTGCGGAGCAGAACAATGGCGGAGAGCTTCTTTTGAAGACAATGGGCAAAATGAAGGAAGCCCAGGAAGCCGTTTCTGAGGCGGCCGAGCAGCTTAAAGTCGGAACTGCCGAAATCAAGAGCACGATTAATAATCTGCAAGTGTAGGGATTTTGAGGCTTTGAGAAAGCCTCTCTATCTTAACTCGCCGGCGGCGTCAAAGCACCTGTCACCGATTTTTTCAATTTGGCGGATAATGTCCATATACAAAAGCTCTGAGCGGACATTGCTTCCGCTTTCCAGGCGGTGGCGGGCAAGCTTTTTGAGGGCGATTCGCTCGTCGTCGATTTGCTGCTCAAGCTCGCTGGCAAACTGGAACTGCTCAGGGGTAAGCCGCTGAATTTGAGCGACATTTTTGTAGATAAAGTACATAAGCTGCCGTGCAAGCTCAAAGTATGGCAAAAGTCTGTCAAAATCTTCCTGGTCAAAAACCATCTCTTTTTCGATTGCTTTTTTAAGCTGGTATGCGATGTTAAGGCAACCGTCAGCCATAGCTTCCATTTCAGCGATAAGCTGCATCATAAGGGCTGTGTTATCTTTTGCTTCGTTTGAAAGGTGAAGGTGAGTGCAGCGAACAAGATATTGCGTAATCTGCTCGTTCATCTGGTCACAATAATCTTCAAGATTTACGATAATTTTGTAGCCGTTTTCAGCAAAATCCGGCTTAAAGTCAGAAAATCCTGCCTGAAGCTCGTCGAACATCTGCGCAACCTTGTCGGAAAAGATCTTGACTTCGTTTTGAGCGCGGAATACGCAGCCTTCCGGGGACTCAATCGCCATTCGCTCGTTAAATTCAAGCTTGTAGACTGTGTTTTCCGGAATTTTGTCGTCTTTGATAAGAATTGAAACGAATTTTGAAATTTGATTTACGAAAGGAATGAAAATTACAGTTCCCATGACCTTGAAGGCCGTGTTGAGCATTGCGATTCTGAAAACGATGTTGTGTCCCGGAGAAACTAATTCTACGAAAGAAATGAAGGGTCTGAAGAAAATAAGCGCGATTATGACAGTCGCAACATTGAAAAGAACATGAACTGCGGCCGTTCTGCGTGCGTTTGCATTTGCCCCGATTGCAGCCAGAATTGCGTCCACAGTAGAGCCGACGGAACTTCCGATAATCATTACGGCACCGAAGCGCCAGAATTCTTCCAGCTCCTGAAGGCTTGCGTTGCCTTCCTTTGACATTGCCACCGCCATACCGATTACGATTGCCGACATTGCCGAAGAAGAATGAATTAAAGCAGTTAAAATGATTCCGATGAAAAGGCCGATTGCGTAGCTGATAAAGCCGAAGTCGTTTACGATGTCGATAAAGTGAATTACGAAGGATTTTACTTCTGGAACAGCAAAGAAGTCTGAAAGCCCGCCGAGGCCAAAGAAGAGCATGCCGAAGCCCATAATTGCAAGCCAGAAGCCTTCCCGCTTTTTAAATTTTTTGATGATATAAAGAAGATAGCCAAGTCCAAAAATAGGAATCGCGTAGTCTTTTATTTCGAAGCTGGAACCGAGTGCGACAATCCAGCCCGTGACTGTGGTTCCGATATTGGCACCGAAGATAACCCCGATTGCCTGTGTGACAGAGACAAGCCCTGCGTTTACGAAGCTTACGAGCATAACCGTAGTTGCTCCAGATGACTGAATTATCATCGTGAGTATACAACCCGTAAGAAGACCTACGAATCGGTTTCCAGTCATGAAGGCAAGTGCGGCCTGTAATTTTTGTCCCGCACTCTTTTGAATTCCGTCGCTCATAAGCTTCATGCCGTAAAGCAAGAAACAAAGGCTGCCCGCGAAATTGATTGTTTCTAGTATCATCGTTAGCTCCGGATTAGAGTTACTATAAAATAACAGTTTTTAATGCTTTATGCTAGTAGGATTTTTCTTAAAGAATGTTGTAAACTAAGTAAAGATATGTCTTTAAATTGTAACGAAATTGATTTGATTCTCTCAGAACTTGATTTAAACGGCTCGTTTATTCAGGAAATAGTCCAGCCGAATTTTAATTCTCTCGCACTCTACACTTACAAGCCGGGAAATCCGAAAACTCTTTTTATTTCTCTCGCTTCGGGGGAATGTAGAATCCATGAGACAAGGCGAAAAATCACAAAAAACGAAAAGCCTCTTCGTTTTCAGGAAATGCTTAAATCAAAAATCAAGGGGTCGAGAATCCTTTCGTGCAGGCAGCTTGGAAAAGAGCGAATCATAAAATTTGAGCTTGAAAAAGCGGGTACGATTTATGTTATGCCACAGGCTCAGGCTTACGCCGCAAAAAAATCAAAATCTGTTCAGACAGAAGATGGGGATGAAATCTTTTATCTTTATGTTCGTCTTTGGTCAAACGCAGGAAATATTTTTCTGTGTGATAAAGACAATCTGATATTGGACAGCTTTTACAGAAGACCTGCAAAGGGCGAAAAAACAGGCGAGAGCCTTGTGTTGCCAAATGATTGCCACTTCGATAATTTGCAAGAGAAGTTCCCAATCCGCAGCTTTGAGGAGCTAGAGATTCCCGTGTCGGGGCACGGGAATGACGGTGACACGCTGACTTTTAATCAAAAGGTTGACTTTTATTATTCTCAGAATGCCGCGCAGTCGTCCCTTGAAAGCCTTTTGGAGCAAGCTGAAAAATGGTATGAGTCTCACAGAAGTAAGATTGCCGCGGCTTTGGAGCGACTGAATGAAAAACGGGAGACTTTTAAAAACGCTTCTCAGTACAAGCATCAGGGAGATTTGATTCTTTCGTTCGGACATTTGATTGACGGAAAATCCAACTTTCTTGAATGTGAAGATTACGAGACCGGAAAAAAAATCAGCATAAAGATTGACCCGAAAAAATCCGCTCAGGAAAATGCTTCTGAATATTATGAGACCTACAAAAAACAGACAGGCGGACTTGAAAATCTTGAATATGACATAGAGTCAACTCAAAAAGAGCTTGAAAATCTCGAAAAGCAATATAAAGAAATTATTGCAGAAAAGAATCCTATAAAGCTTGAGCAGATTCTGCGAAAAACTCAGAAACCAAAGCAGCAGGAAAAAAAATCGCATCCAGGACTCGACTTTTTTATTGACGGCTGGCAAATCATCGTTGGTAGGGATGCAAGTGAAAACGACGAACTTCTTCGTCATACGGTAAAAGGTGCTGATATGTGGCTCCATGTGCGCGATTACCACGGAGGCTATGTGTTCATCAAAAACCGGCCGGGAAAAACCGTTCCGCTGGAGATTTTGCTCTATGCCGGAAATCTTGCTGTTTATTACTCAAAGGCGCGCAAAAATGGCAGCGCAGACCTTTATTATACGCAGGTTAAGCACTTGCGGCGGGCAAAAAATGCCCCGAAAGGCACTGTCCTCCCGACAAATGAAAAAAATCTTTTTATAAAGCTGGACGAGTCAAAAATCAGAAAATTGCAGGAGACTATTCAAGACTTTTGATAATCAAGCTTGCATTGCAGCCGCCGAAGGCAAAGGAATTGCTCATGCAGCAGCGCACTGTTGTTGAATCGGCAATCTTTTCTACAAAGTTCATTTCTGGCATTTCTTCGTCCTGAAGGCCGTCCCATAAATGAATGGGGAGCTTTTGTTCTTTTATGGCGTAAAAACACACGGCAAGTTCAAGGCTTCCGGCGGCACCGAGAGTATGACCCATCATTGGCTTCGTAGAGGAGCAAAGCGGAAGATTCTTTATTTTATTCGGAATGTCAGATTTTTCGCCCCTGTCAGCAAATGTCTTTTCAGCCGGTGTTTTAAAAACAAGTTCAACGCCACGGCTTTCCATACTGTCATTTAAATGGGTTCCTGTTCCGTGAAGGTTTATGTAGTCGATTTCGCTGGGTTCAAGCTTAGCCTCCCGAAGGGCGGCATTCATTGCCTGTTCTGCGCCAGTTCCGTCTGCGAGTGGAGCTGTCATGTGGCTTGCATCGCTTGACTCACCACTTCCTGCCAGAATAATTCCGGTTTGCTCTAAATCATCTTTTGAAAGAAGAAATACGCTTGCGCCTTCACCAAGATTTATACCAGAGCGATTTTTTGAAAAAGGATTCGTCATCCTGTGGTCTATGGCTTCAAGGCTGTCAAAACCGAGCAAAACCGTGTCACTTACGATGTCAACGCCTCCTGCAATCACGGCGTCACAAATTCCTGATAAAATCAGCTCCTTCGCTTTGATGATTGCGCTGGCACTTGAAGAGCAGGCGGTTGAAAAAGCGAGAGAGGGGCCGGTTACCCCGAATTTTTTTGAAGTAAAGCCTGCAACATAGTCCGCACCCTGCATTTTTAAGTCGTAATTTTCTGGAAAATGTCCCTCTTTTGACTCCACGGCTGAGCCGAAAAAAGCCCTGTGACCTTTCATAGAAAGCTCTGTGCCGTTGTCGCAAGAGCCGATACAAGCTCCGACTCGATTTTTCCCATATTTTGAAATTGCTTTTTGAACAACGCCTGAAATTCCGTCAAGAGCAAAATCTAAAATCTGCAGAACACGCATATCGAATTTGTCGCCAGTCGGCTTTAGCTTTGAATCTTCGATTTTTCCCACATAAAATTTTTTTGCCCCATTTTCACTGGCAATCGACGGTTCAACGACTTTTATTCCGTCACGATTTCCGTTTTCAAGATTTTCGATAAATTGTTCCGGGTTTTTAGAATCTCCTGCCGCACAAATAAAGCCGGGCTTTGAAAGAAAGATATTTTCGCTCATAGACGCAATGATTTTATCTGATTTTAAGACCTAATTCAATTCTCAAATCGAGCGTAGCCGAGAAATCTATTTCTGCCGATAATCTGTATATGAAGAAATTTTCTATCGCTGTCGGCTTATTTTTAGTTTCATTTGTTTCTTTCGCGCAGGTAAAGCTTGCTTATTCAGGCGATTCCAGCTACAAAATGGTTGAACGGACAAATCTCCGCCGTTATGTCAACGGAAAATATTCAGGACTAACCAGTCGGGAAGTGCGTTCGTTTATAAGCCGTTCGGATTCACGGTCAGGAGTTAAAGTCTCTAAGTTTGACCGTTTTTATGACGGGAATTTCTTCGTTATGGAAGAGACTCTTCGAGATTCAAGGGCGACTATGACGGGAATTCACGATGCAATTCCTTCCGTTTTTAAGATTTCTGCTGACGGAAAAATGACTATGCTTGAAGACAATGGCTACCCGACTTTCCGAAGTTTTCCTTCGTATACGAGCGAACAGCTCAAAGTCGGTGACAGCTGGAAGGGAGAAGCAGAGCGCGCAGTGGACCCGATGAACAAGGGCATTTTTACAAGAATACCGATAATTGTCCGCTATACATTCGCTGGTGAAGAATCCTACAAGGGCGAAGAAGTCTACAGAATTAAGGCAATCTGGCAGACAAACTACGGATTTTCTAATTTTGACAGAGATGTTAAGGGAGACGAAGCGTTAAAAAAAGCCACTGGCGGCCACAAGGCAGATATAATCGTACGGAAGGCGACAGGAGAAGCCATTTTAATCAGCGATAATGTTGACGAAAGCTTTGTTTATTCAGATGGGACTCAGGTGAACCTGAAAGGAACGATTACGATGTTCACTGAATATCCTCCGGCAATCGACAGGGAAAAAATCATACAGGCTCTTAACAGAATCGCAAAAGCAGATAATTCAACTGGCAAGGCAACTTCAACTCCCGGCATTTCGGGCGAGCGCAAGGGAGTCGAGAAATCCACGGACGCAAATATGGTCTTCGAGGAAACGAGCGCAGGACTCCGTCTTTCGGTTCGGGACATAAAATTCAAGGCCGACAGCGACGAAATACTTTCAAGTGAAAAATCACGGCTTGATGAAATTGCAAAAGTGCTAAAACTGGCCCCTTCTTCTCAATTCTTAATAGAAGGTCACACGGCTTCTGTGGGAAAACCAGGCGGAGAGCAAAAACTTTCTGAGGAGCGTGCCCGCAGAATCGCTGCCGAGCTTGCAAACAGAGGAATTAATGCGGAAAGATTTATCTGCAAGGGACACGGCGGAAACAAACCGATAGCAAGTAATTCCACAAACGAGGGAAGGGCTTTGAACAGGCGGGTTGAAATTACGATTTTGGAATAGTTCTGTTTTAAGCGGATTTTTATGGAACGGGGTCATAGCCGCCAGAAAAAAACGGATTGCATTTTAAGATTCTTTTTGTAGAAAGATACATTCCTTTTACGGCTCCGTGTTTTTTTAAAGCTTCCAGCGCATACTCAGAGCAAGTCGGATAAAAACGGCAGCAAGGTCTTTTTAGAGGCGAGATAAATTTTCTGTAAAAGCGGATTGGAAGACACAAAAGAAATACGAGAATGTCCTTCATTTGAGTAAGCCTGCTTTTTCGCACAAGGTTTGAAACTGTGCTTTTCGCGCTTCCAAAGAGTCTTTTTGTGTTGGGGGATAGACTAAGAAAAGGATGTCGAATCCTGAATTAAGCTTTGATTTGAAATTTCGGTAAGTTTCGCGGCTGAACCTTTTTGATTGATTTCGCTGAACTGCGTTTCCGTAACCGCGTGGAAGAGGAAAGCCGATTCGGTTAAAGCCCAAATCGTTTGGCAGATAAAAAAGTTTTGCACCTGCCACGCTTGCCCTTTTTCCATTTTTGAACAGATTTTTGAAATCGTTAGGCCTTTTGATATGCTCTTCGCGCTTAAAACCTGCTGATTTCATAAATCTGCCTCTCAAGTGTTATTGCCGTGCTGCAACGGCAACCTTTTTAGTATTTTTTGCCTTCGTCACAAACAGAGAGCTTGTGTCGGCCTTTTGCTCTTCGGCGAGCGAGTACCATACGACCACCGCGAGTTGCCATGCGTGCGCGGAATCCAAATTTTCTGTTTCGTTTTACTTTACTTGGCTGGTATGTTCGTTTCATAGAACATTCTCCTAAAATATTTGATTGATATTGTTGAGCAATTTTGCAAGGCTTCCTTTACCCCGCAAAAAATTTGGTAGTGGCTAACAGTTTATCAAATTTTTTGCATTGAGGTCAATATAAAAGCGGCTGCATTTTAGAAATTTCTTGCCAATCCAGCCTTTCGCGCTTCTTCTGCGACGGCTTTTGCCACTGTTTTTGCCACGCGCGGGTCAAATGGGTTGGGGATAATCATATCAGGGCCCAGCTCGCTTTCTGAGACAAGGCTTGCAAGACCACGGGCGGCGGCAATCTTCATTTCTTCGGTGATTTTAGATGCACGACAGTCTAATGCTCCGCGGAAAAGGCCTGGGAAAGCGAGGATGTTGTTGATTTGGTTGGGGTAGTCGCTTCGTCCGGTTCCGATGATGTAGGCTCCCGCCGCCTTTGCCTTTTCGTAAGTGATTTCAGGCTCAGGGTTTGCCATGGCAAAAAGAATTGATTTTGGTGCCATAGACTTGACCATTTCTTCGCTTACAAGATTTGGAGCGCTTACTCCCACGAAAATATCAGCGCCGACCATTGCTTCTTTCATGGTGATTCGGCGGTTGTCTGGATTTGTGATTTCAGTAAGCTCTTTTGTCAAAAAGTCGTACTTGTCGTAATCTTCCTTAATAATGATTCCGTTGATGTTGAATGCGTAGATTTTTCCGATACCGAATTTGTGCAGCATACGGATGATTGAACTTCCTGCTGCGCCCGCACCGCTCACAACAAGAGTGCAGTCCTCTGCCTTTTTTCCTGCGACTTTGAGGGCGTTCATGATTGCCGCCGTTACGACGATTGCCGTTCCGTGCTGGTCATCGTGGAAAACAGGAATATCCAGTTCTTTAATCAGCGTGCGTTCAATCTCAACACAGCGGGGAGCGGAAATGTCTTCAAGGTTGATTCCGCCGAAAGTGGGGGCAATCTGCTTACAGAATTCTATGATTTTCTGGGGGTCTTTTGTATCAATGCAAAGGGGAACTGCGTCCACTCCTGCAAATTTCTTAAAAAGAACACATTTTCCTTCCATAACGGGAAGTCCTGCGGCAGGCCCGATGTCTCCCAAGCCCAAAACGGCCGTTCCGTCAGAAACGACGGCGATAGTGTTTCCCTTCCAGGTGTACTTGTAGACATCATCAGGATTTTTATGAATCTGCCGGCAGGGTTCTGCAACTCCGGGCGTGTAAGCTACAGAGAGATCGTCACGATTTTCCAAAGGCATTTTTAGCTCGGTAGAGATTTTGCCCTTCCATTCATTGTGTTTTTCTAGTGCTTTGTCGTAAATAGTACTCATAAATGTCATTATAATACAAAAATTTCAATTGATAAATGGGAAAAAGTTATGTATAATGAAAAAACTATTGTTCCACTAAAAGAGGAGAATAAAATGCAATATTTTGACAAACTAAAAAAAGAGCGCTCGATTGACCGAGTAATCTTTCTCGCAGGTATGGTACTTGCTTTTATCGGATTCTTAATTCCGACTATCTTCGTAAAGCAGATTGTAACCAAAACTGACTTAACTGTAGCAAAAGCAGCCGAAGCAGTTGAAACAGTCGCAGAAGCTACGGACGAGCTTTCTGAGCAGGAAACACTTGAAGAAGACGAGCTTTCTGAAGATGCTTTGGCAGAAACAGAAGAAGATGACTTCGATGACCTTGAATATGACGAGCCTGAACGAGCCTTTGTTCACTTTGCTTCTAAAAAAGAAGTCGTTACTGACTTCAAAAAGAATTACATAAAAGACGAATATGGTCGCCAGAAATTTCAGGATGGCGAGCCGCTTTTTGAATATGTTCTTGACAAAGACGGAAACAAAATTGTCGAGACTACAACCTCTTACAAATATGTAGTCGTAGAAGCCGAAGTCGAAGAAAATGACGAAGGAGAGAAGGCCGTTATTCTTGGCGAAAACGGATTGCCAAAACTCACTTATGCAATCAACTTTGACAAAGACGGAAATGTCCTTCCGGATGAAGAATTTGCTCATGTTAAGCCAGAAGATATGGAAAAGGATTTTGAATTCGAAACAAATCATTTTAATCTTTTCCAGGCTTGCAAGGTTCTTAATCAGGCCGGTCTTGACTACGGTGATTTCGACTATATTCCAGGAACTGCATATAACGCTACATTCCTTGTAATCGTTTGGCTTTGTTCAATCGCAGGAATCGTGCTTTTCTTCCTTACAAAAACAATCATCGGTGACATTGTTGTCGTATTGCTTTCAATCGCATTTGGTTTGGCCGCAACATTCTCAATTCCACTAACTTTGAGCGTGGCACCAATTATCGGTTACTACTCAGTTGGTGGTTATTTTGTATTGGTCGGTGTCTTGGTTTCTTTGGCTGGCTCAATTCTCGGAGCAGCTCATGTTAAGCACCCAAGCTTGCCAAAAGCCGAATAATTAACCGCTGAATTTTTGTTCACTTAAAGGCCGCGTTCATTTGGAATGCGGCTTTTTTTGTCTTTCCTTGTCTTTAATTCAATGGTGCTAGAATCTTTGTTGAATCTGTATTATTATGTCTGAATGAATTTAAAAGATAAAATCAAAGAATCTTCTGTTGAGACACTTAATTCTCTAAATCAAAATAAAAAAGCTTTTTTTCTTGTTGTTGTCCTTGCCTTAATCTTTATGTTTGCGCTCTGTTGGATTGTGTTTTTTATAACCGTCCGAGGCCCTGAGCAGGTTATGGTTCCGAATGTCGAGGGGAAAGAACTTACTACGGCACTCCTTGAGCTTCAGGCGAAGGAGCTTTATCCAAAAATTCAGCTAAAATATACAGATAATCCTGATGATGCGGGAAAAATCTTAAATCAAAATCCTGAAAGCGGGGCAATCGTTAAGGCAGGCAGAAGAATCAATCTGACTGTCAGCCGGGGAACTATCTTAGACCATGTAGAAAATTATATTGGCCAGAATTATGATGATGTCAAAATCAACCTGCAGACAATGTTTACTGGTTCAAGCAGGCCTCTGATTGTTCTTGCGGAGCCAAGCTACAAATCTGATCAAAGCGAGGCCGGCACAATTTTGGCACAGGACCCGCCAGAGGGTACGATTATCTCAAATCCTGTTACAGTCAAGCTGATTGTCAGTAAGGGTGCTGAGTACGAAAATACCCGTGTTCCGAAAATTACGGGGCTTGGGATAAACGCTCTTTTGCAAACTCTTTCCGGCTCTAAAGTAATTTTTGATTTTACGAGTCATATTGTGCAAGATGGCGAGTCAGAAGGTACTGTCGTAAGCCAGGAAAAAGATTCTTCTCAGTTTGTTCCGAATTATGCGCGGGTTTCGGCGGAAATTGCTCTTCCTAAAAAACAAAATGATGATGAAGTCATCGGGCTTTTCCAGGCGAATCTTCCGAATTATCCTTACGCTGTTGAAATGACGCTTGAATCTTCAAAAGCTGGCGTAAAAGAAACAATTGTCACCTTAAAGCACAAGGGTGGAAGTGTCACGATTCCATACGCCGCGCAAAAGGGCAGCGAATTGCTTCTTACGATTGCAGGCCGAACTGTAGCACGAGAATTCGTGGATTAGTCATTTTTACTTTGAAGTCAAACTATAGTCATCGATAAAAAATTCCGATATTCTAAAATGAGTATAAATTTTAAGGAGTTAAAAATGTTTGATGCAATACTCAATCAAATCGATGATATTGTTTGGGGAATTCCTACAATCATTCTTATTCTGGCGACGGGCTTGGTTCTTACAATTCGTGCCCGTGGTATTCAGTTCACAAAGCTTGGCCGGGCTTTTAAATCAATTTTCAAAGAAAATGAAGGTCACGGCGAGCTTTCAGGCTTTTCTGCCCTTTGTACGGCACTTTCTGCAACAATCGGAACTGGAAATATCGTCGGTGTTGCAACGGCTATCGCTGCCGGCGGACCGGGTGCTCTTTTCTGGATGTGGATTGCGGCAATTTTGGGAACGGCGACAAAATTCGCTGAATGTATGCTGGCAATCAAATATCGCGAAGTAAAGGAAGACGGTCATGTTTTGGGCGGCCCCTTCTACACAATCGAAAAGGGTATGGGCGCAAAATGGAAGTGGCTTGCTATTCTTTTCGCTGTTTTCGGAGTCCTTGCTGGTCTTCTTGGCATTGGAACAATGACTCAGATTAACGGAATCACTTCTGCCGTAAATATGGCTTTTGATTCAAACAACGCGAACATTGCTTTTACAATCGGTGAAAATTCTTACACATGGGCAACTGTCATTGGCGGTGCTGTCGTAACAATTTGTGCGGCTCTCGTAATTTTGGGAGGTCTTAAACGAATCTCTAAGGTTGCAGAAAAAGTCGTTCCTGCAATGGCAATCATCTATGTTTTTCTTGGCCTTTCTGTAATTCTTATGAATGCAACTAAAGTCCCGGCAGCTTTTGCTCTTATTTTCAAATCTGCATTCGGATTTAAGGCTGTAGCCGGCGGTGCTGTCGGCTGGACCGTTAAGCAAATTACAGAGTCAATGCAGAAGGGTATTGCGCGGGGAATTTTCTCGAATGAGGCTGGCTTGGGTTCGGCTCCGATTGCTGCCGCTCCGGTTCAGACAAATGAGCCGGTTGAGCAGGGTATGGTAAATATGACAGGAACTGTTATCGACACGCTGATTGTTTGTACGATGACAGGACTTGCAATTGTTATCGCTCTTTGTGACCCGACTTTCATAGCAAGCTCTGGAAATTTAAAAGGCGTTCAGCTTACTGCCGCCGCTCTTTCTTTTGACTTGGGCGGAGACGGAGTTTCCGTTCAGTTCTTGCTTATGCTGTGTCTCGCATTCTTTGCCTTTACGACGATTTTGGGCTGGGACTATTATTCAGAAAAATGTCTTGAATACATTACAAACGGCAGAATGAAGCTCGTTTTTGTTTACCGCCTGATTTACATTGTGGCAATCGCAATCGGACCATATTTTACGGTCAACGCAGTTTTCACAATCGCCGACATTACGAACGGACTTATGGCAATTCCTAACTGTATTTCTCTTATCGTTTTGAGCGGAGTTGTCGCAGAAGAAGTCAAAAAATATTTCGCAAAATATCCGACTTTGCAATAGGAAAAAATTATGTCAGATGCAAATGAACCATTGCCGCCAAAAACTCATACTTACCCGCAGGGCTGCTTTTTTAAATCTCTCGAAGACATAAAAGACAAAAAAATTGTTGTAATGGGCCTGGGCTTAAACGGCGGAGGTGAGGCTTCGGTCAGATTTTTCTTGAATCACGGAGCCTTTGTTCTTGCAACTGACATGAAAACCGAAGACGACTTACGAACTACTGTCGATTCGCTGAACAATGACATAAAGCTCGACAAAAGCCGTCTTTCCTACCGTCTTGGCGAGCATCGCATTGAAGATTTTGAAAACGCTGACTGTGTAATCAAAAATCCCGGCGTAAAATACGACGGAAACAAATATCTTGCTGTGGCAAAGGCAATCGAAACTGACATTTCGCTGTTCCTGGCTTTTTCTAAAGCTCCGGTTATCGCTGTCACTGGTTCAAAAGGAAAATCTTCGACTGTAAGTGCAATTTATTATGGTTTAAAGCAATCTGGCTTCAACGCTTTTTTGGGCGGAAACATTACGGTTTCGCCGCTTACTTTTTTGGACCAGACAGACGAAACAACGCCTGTCGTCCTGGAACTTTCAAGCTGGCAGCTTGCGGATTTACGGGGCAGAAAGCTTTTAAAGCCGAAGGTCTCGATTATCACGAAAATCATCCCAGATCATCAGAATTTTTATCATTCAATGCTCGCCTATGTGAATGACAAAAAGCTCATTTATGCCGACCAGACAAAAAAAGATTTTGCAATTTTTGATTTTGACTCAGACCCTGCGGCTGACGGCGGTACTTTAATCGATAACTGGGGAAATATTTTTGCAAAAGAATGTAAGGCTACGATTCTCCGCTATAGCAAAAAAGCTCTTCCAGAAGGAATTCTCGGTGTCTGGCAGGAAAAAAACGGAAGGGGCGTTGCCCGGCTTTCAAGAAAAATTTTGGACACGCTTCCACAAGACTATGAAAAGACGACAGAGACAGTTTTAAAAGATTTAATCGTCCCTGGAAAGCATATGAGGGCGAATGTTTTAAACGCAGCCCTTGTTTTGCGTATTATGGGCGTTTCTCCGGAGCGAATCATCGAGGTTCTCGGTCGCTGGAACGGAATCGAGCATCGCCTTGAATTCTTCCACGAGTGCAAAATCGGAAAAACTGCCTTTAGATTCTACAACGACTCGGCAGCCACGGTTCCGGAAGCAAGTGCAGAAGCGACACAGGCATTTGGCCGTCCAGTGATTTTCCTGACAGGCGGCACGGACAAGGGCTTGGATTTGTCCCCAATAGCAAATGGAATTTGTGACAACGGAAAAAATATCGTTCCAAAAGCCGTTTATTTGCTTAGTGGAAGCGCAAGTGACAAAATGATGGGTGATTTTGAAGCTAAAAAAATCGCTTACAAGGGGCCGTTTGCTTCGCTTGAGGAAATGCTCGCCGCTCTTAAGTCGGATTTAGAAAGCCAGTGTGACGACTTCAAAAATCCGCAGATTGTCGTGTTCTCGCCCGGTTCTACGAGTTTCGGAATGTTTAAAAACGAATTCGACCGTGGAAATCAGTTTAAGGCGGGCGTAAAGAAGATTTTCGGGTGAAGCCCTAGAATGAAGGGTAAAGCCAGTCCGCATATCATAATTTATGACATTTAACCAAAAGAAGAAGGCCGTTTCGAACCGAAACCAAAGCTTTTTTACCTGGAAGAATTTCGTTGCTGACTCCGAGCTGGTTATTTTCAGGTGTGAGTACGGCGTTTTCAAGCGGAAATTTTGCATTTTTGACCGTGACTCCGCTTGCACTTCCAGAAATTGTTAAGAGAGAGAAATATTGAAAGCTGTCAGGAATTTCCACTTCTTTTTTTCCGACAAGCTGAATTTCTGAAAAATCATCTAGCATTATTGCCGAAAGATTTTTTTCGTGACATCTGAGCAAAAGTGAAAGGTTTCCGAGAGTGTGGTCAAGGCGATTTCCAGTCATTCCAAGAAAAATAAAGTGTGAAAATCCGCGGGAAATTGCTGTTTTTAAGGCAAAAACCGAGTCCGTGTCATCTTTTTCGCGGGGAAGAACAATCGTTTCGACGAATGAATTGGGTTTTTTATGGGAGTCAAAGTCACCGACAATCAGCTTTGGCTTTAGGCGCAGCTTTTTTAAGTGATTAAGACCTGCATCACAGGCTATGACAAAATCATCTTTGTGAAGATAAGTGCGTATTTTTTTGTAATTTTTGATTGGCGCGGCACCGATTATTACGCAAGTCATTTTTGCTGTTTTTAGTTATTGGCCAGATTTATTTAGTGTCTGGACTTTCTTCTGTTTTGGGAGATTCTTCTTCTGATTTTTTTGTTTCTTTTTTACCGAAGGCGAAAATTCCTTTTTTCTTGTCTTTTTCTTTATTTTCGGCTTTGTCTTTTACTTCGCGCTTGATTTTAAAATCGAAGAGTGTTTTTGATTCTGTATCTTTAGATTTTTCAGAATCTTTTGAATTTTGAGATTTAGCAGATTGTGGAGCTTGGACAAGCTTTTTGGCGGATTTTTTCTTTCCGAATGTGAACGGAATCATTAGAACGGCACCGATTGCAAACGAAATGATTACTGTCATAAAAACCGGAACATCCTTTAGCGTATACAAAACAAAGGTGATGTCGCATTTGTTGTCAAGATTGACTCCGGCGAATATTGTTACGAGAATCAGAAGAATTATTGTTCCAATCAGTTTTAATGGCATTTTTCGCTCCCTTTATTGAGTACATTTTACTTCTTCTTTTGGCCGTGTTCAAGATGATAAAAAATCTAAAAAAATTAAAAAAATCTAAAAATAAGGCAGAAAACTCTTGATTAGACAAAACTGACATCATTTTGAATTTACTGACTTCTTTTAAAAAATGGATTGACTAAAATGCGTTCTGAATTTATTATTTGTAAAAAGTTTAAAAAAACGCTATAGGTAGTGTTGTTTTGGTCGATAATAAGTCTATAAAACACTACGACTTTTTTTGATTTGTCAAGTATTTTTTTCAAAAAAAAGAAAAATATATCAAAAATGTCAGGAGGGGAAACGGCATGAAAATTATTAAACGCAACGGTGAAGAGGTCGTCTTCAATCTCAACAAGATTATCACGGCTATTTCAAAAGCGAACAATGAGGTTCCGCCGTCGGATCAGCTAAGCCACACGACAATCGAGAGCATTGCTCATAAAATCGAACAGCAGTGTGAAGCCGAAAATCACGAGATGAATGTAGAAGCCATTCAGGATTTGGTCGAAAAGGCCATTATGAAGGCAGGTGCGTTCGACATCGCAAAAAAATACATTACATACCGCTATCAGCATGCTCTCCGCCGCCAGTCAAATTCAACTGACGCGCAAATCATGTCGCTTCTCGAATGTAACAACGAAGATGTAAAGCAGGAAAATTCAAACAAAAACCCGACTGTCGTTTCAGTTCAGCGGGACTATATGGCGGGCGAAGTTTCAAAGGACATCACAAAACGATTCTTGCTCGACGAGGACATAGTAAAGGCTCACGATGAAGGTCTCATTCATTTCCACGATGCGGACTATTTTGCCCAGCACATGCACAACTGTGATCTCGTAAATCTCGAAGATATGCTTCAGAATGGAACCGTTATTTCCGGGACAAAAATAGACACTCCACATTCTTTCTCAACGGCATGTAACATCGCCACACAGATTATCGCGCAGGTTGCTTCCTGCCAGTATGGTGGCCAGTCAATTTCCCTCGCACACCTCGCTCCTTTTGTAAATGTGAGCCGGCAGAAAATTCAGCGGGAAACGGCAAAAATCGAAGAGCAGACAGGCGTCAAATTCAGCGATGACCAGTTCAACAAAATCGTAGAGATGCGCGTCCGTGACGAAATTACTCGTGGCGTTCAGACGATTCAGTATCAGGTTGTAACGCTTATGACTACAAACGGTCAGTCTCCTTTCATTACGGTCTTTATGTATTTAAACGAAGCCAAGAATGAGCAGGAAAAAGCTGACCTCGCAATGATTATCGAAGAAATGCTCAAACAGCGATACCAGGGCGTTAAGAACGAAAAAGGCTTCTGGGTAACTCCGGCATTTCCAAAACTTATCTATGTTTTGGAGCCAGATAACATCGAGCCGGGTTCAAAATATTACGCTCTTACGGAGCTTGCCGCAAAATGTACGGCCCGACGACTTGTTCCCGATTACATTTCTGAAAAGAAAATGCTTGAGCTTAAGGTTGACGACAACGGAAACGGAAACTGCTATCCTTGCATGGGTTGTCGCTCTTTCCTTACTCCTTACCTCGACTCAAACGGAAAGCCAAAATACTACGGCAGATTCAATCAGGGTGTTGTTACAATCAACCTTGTTGATGTCGCTTGTTCTTCTGGCGGTGACTACAAATCCTTCTGGGAGATTTTTGACGAAAGACTTGAGCTTTGCCACAAGGCTCTCTTGCGACGACACCAGCGGCTTTTGGGTACTCCAAGCGATGTCGCTCCAATTCTCTGGCAGAACGGTGCTCTTGCCCGGCTGGAAAAAGGCGAAAAAATCGACAAGCTTCTTTTTGGCGGATATTCAACGATTTCGCTCGGATACGCCGGTCTTTGCGAGTGTGTCCGCTATATGACAGGAAAACCTCACACAGACCCGGAGGCAACTCCTTTTGCAATCGAGATTATGAAACACTTGAACGCAAAATGTGCTGAATGGAAGGCTGCTTCAAACATCGCTTTCTCACTGTACGGAACGCCTCTTGAGTCAACGACATACAAATTCGCAAAATGTCTTAAAAAGCGATTCGGTGAGATTCCGGGTGTTACCGACAAAAACTACATCACCAACAGCTATCATGTTCATGTTACAGAGCAGATGGACGCTTTCTCAAAACTTTCATTTGAAAGCCAGTTCCAGGAATTAAGCCCGGGCGGTGCCGTAAGTTATGTTGAAGTTCCAAATATGGAAAACAATATTCCGGCCGTAATGACTCTCTTAAAGCACATTTACGAGAACATTATGTATGCTGAGCTTAACACAAAATCTGACTGCTGCCAGAAATGCGGTTACACAGGCGAAATTCAAATCGTAACCGACAGCGACAACAAGCTTATCTGGCAATGTCCGAACTGTGGAAACAAAGATCAGGCAACAATGAATGTCGCCCGCCGCACCTGCGGTTACATCGGCACTCAGTATTGGAATCAGGGACGCACTCAGGAAATAAAAGAGAGAGTGCTGCACTTGTAATGACAGAGGGGCTGTCCCAAAAATATCGGGCAGCCCCCATTTTTTTACAATTTTTTCAAAATCTGTTTGTGCTCCTTGCTCACTCTAAAACTTTCACAAGCTTTTTGAATTGTTTTTTTCCGTACCCAATCCCCCAGCAGCATTTTGTCGCTAACAATCGGTAGCGTTTCTTCCCATTGTTTAGCCAATGCTGTGGCAAAAAACCAGGCAATCATCATATTGATGTAGTATCGGTCTGATTTTATTTTGGCTATCATTTGTAAGTATTCAGGCTTGAAATTTTCGTCAAGATAAAAACACATAAACATACGAATACCAAAACGAATTGTATATTCATTTTTTTCACTAGGGATTAGATTAATCCAATTACTAACAATCGGTAGAAGCTTTTCACAATTTTTTTTTAATACTTTCGGCGTACACTGGTCGCATGTTGCCCAATTATTAACGAACGGTAGGAAGCACTTTAATTCGTTTACACATTCATCAAAATCTTTAATTTGTTCAATTAAGAACCCGTGAATTTGATTTTCCTCAAAATATTCATGAGGAACTTCCTTAAAAAAATCATAGAAATTTCCGAGCCTAAACCATTCCTTTGCAATTGAGCGCAAAACAGGAGTGCGCACGCCGATTACTCTCTTTTCTTTTACCGTAGGAATCAAAGCACCCTGAAAATCCTTGTATTTTAAATCTGCAAACAAAAAAAGCTTTTGTTGAAGTTCAGTCATAAAATAATTATAGCACAATAATTTAAACAAAAAAAAGCCAGCCTCCCACAAAAGGAACTGGCGTAAAACACAAGCAACACACAGACACACTTCCGTATAAAAACATCCGCATGTATCTGTGTGCATCTGCGTCTAATTACTGATCATTAAATTCACTTACGAGAGCTGAGACCGTAGCCCGGAACAAAGACGACATTCTTTTACTTGGGCGTTCCCCTTCGGTCGCTTTGCTCCCTTCGGGTCAGGCTTTTCGGGGTTCCGCTATCGCTTCATTGCTTCGCAACGAGCCTGCGGCTCGCCCCTACAATCCTTAACGCTTGGGCTTCACTTCATATAAAACAATTTCTTCACCAGTCAAAATATAAATCTTTTTCTTTTTCAAGAGAGACATCGTAATCTGATTTTCAGCATAATCTACCCTGTTGTCAGGAAAGAATGAGCGGCAGAAACATTCAGATTCATTTCTGTACGCTAAAAATAGAAAAAGATTCTCGTACTCCTCTTTGTTTTTCAGCAAGAAATCTGCCTTAATTTTAGAGAATGGGCGTTCATTTTCGTTATATTTGAAAACCGTCTTGTTACTGTCGATTATTGATTCCAAATTCGCAAGGTGATTTACCCGTTCTTGAATTCTTGCATAAAAATCTGACTTTACTATTTTTTCGGAGAAATCAAAATCTGCAAGCAGTTTGTCAAAAATCTTTGCCCTGTCATTTTTTAAGTCTCGAATATCCGTGAGATAATGTAATCCTGCCAGATGATAGAAATCGTTCTTTGAAAAAGTCAATTCAAACAAAATCGTATTACCCTTTTTACCGAGCATGATTTCATATTTTATTCCGAGAAGCTTGTTAAAATTTTGAGCTGCTTGATACAAAGAATTCATTTTTGCAAAAAAAATCCTGCCCGATTGAGCAGGATAAAAGACAGACATTTTCTTTCGGTTTCCCTAGCCAACTGGCGGTAAATGTCGAACCCTTATGGAACTGATAAGGCACTGCTTGTTGGCACAACACCTTACTTCAACGCTCACGCAAGCAAACCTGTTGCTTACGCTTATAATATCGCATTAAACTGACGGAAAATCAAGGGAAAACTTTGATTTTTAAAAATTGACTTCATCGTCAGAGAAATTAATATCATTAATTTCTAAATCAGGATTATTTTGTTCAATTGCATTTCTAACATCATTTTCAAAATCTTCCACATTTGGGTCGATTTCTGTAAAGTTAAAAGATTCCATACCTTTTAATTCCACATCATCACCAGTTTCAACATCTGTAGCTGAGATTCCTGTTTTATCGGTGCCAGGAATTTTTCCTTATCCATATAATTAAAAAGAATGGATTCTCAGTCGAATACACTACTACTGTCCAAGATAAATTAGGTACTATTTAAAATCTGTAATCCGTGATAAGATTTTATTTCCACACAAAACTTTATCACATATGGAATTACAGACATAAATAAATATAACACATTACTCGGACAATAAATTAGGTTATTTTTATTTGGGTGTTCGGAAACAGTGGCCGCTGTGACCTGCGTTTCCCGAACAGGTCTATTCTTTTGTAGTGTTTAATACATCTGTGCTTGAATAGTAAAAAGGGGGTAGTAGGTGAGACTAAGATTTAGAGCTTTATCAATGTGTCATTTAAAACTTGCTTTCAAGATTTTTATACCATTGAATTGCCTCCGCCAATACTTCATCCGCACTTTTACATCCATTCACGGCGGAGGAATTTATTTTTCCTGTTTTTATCCATTTGTAGTAAATGTCGAGCCAATAATCTTTGGCATTCTGATTTTTCAAATTAGTCAAAAACAAATTGAAATATTCATCCTCAAGTTCTGTGATAAGTTTTTTCTGTGCCACAATAAGGTTTTGAATTTTACTTTGATTTCTTGAATTGAATATTCCTTTACGAAGTTGCTCGATTTCTTTCTCCAATTTTTTGAAACGCTCATTATCATAAATCTGATTCAGATAATTTGAACTCAAAAATTGAGCATCATTTTCCTCTTTTGAATAGGACGATATTTCAGCAATCGCATTTTCAGAATGTTCTTCAAATCTTATGTCAGAAAAATTATCGATTACGCCATTCAATTCGTCCATCAAAGAAATGCTTTTCTCGAAACAGAATTTTGTAAGGCTGATTGTGTCCACTGTAAGCGGTCCGAATTTTTTGGGAATAGCAGAAAAAAGATTGTAAAATGATTGAACTTGCTTTAGACAAAGGCATTTTCTCGCTATATAAAACGAAAAAATGAAATCTTTTCGCTTGTCTTTTTCAATCAAAGTTGCAATAAATTCGTAAAAGCCCAAAATCACATCGATTTTTTTGCAATTGTCAGACAAACAGTCAGCTTTTAAAAGCGAATCCAATTCAGAAGAGCGAATCAATTTGCCGAAATTCTCGGAACTGTAATTATCATACAATTTTGCGATTATAATTTTTATCCTCTTTGCAGCATCTACTGGCAAATCAGCTCCGATAACGGAATCAATAAAATCCTTCAAATCAAGGCGATCGAGCATTTCATTTATTTTTTTTATGGCGTTGTTGTAAAAATTCTCGTCGTCCTCTACGTGAGGAATATTTTTGATGATTATTTCACGATAGCTTGTTTTCATAATGCTCCGCCGTGTATAGTGAATTTTTAAATCGATTTTTCACTATTCAAATAAGGCTCTTTTACACCCATAATAAGCAAAAGTCTGAAAAAATAAAAGGAGTTTGTCATGTTTGATTGTTATTATGAACCTGAACCAGATTTTAAGACTGTTTTTCATCCCGAAAAAGGCATAAAAGGCATGATTCAAGAAACTTTTGCCACTCCAGAGGCATTTTATCGTGTCCAAAATGAAAACAACGCAGCCGGCTGGACTAATTATTTTCTTATGCAAGACAACAATTTTTTGCGGCAAGCAAATGCTGATTTAGAATGCAAAAACGAGGCTCTAAATTCCAAGCTTGCTGAAAAAGAAATTCACACAGTTTGCTTTCGGATTCAGCAGTCCTATGATGATTTTAGCAAATACGCCATTCCAGAATTTAAAGAGCGAATCTTATCCAGCATTACAGACTTTGTAAAAATCTGCAAGCAAAACTATGACAACTACGATGAAAATTTGAAAAAGCAGATAAAAGAATCTTTCGAAGTTTGCTATGAAATTTTGTTTCACTTGTACGGCAATGCAAAAGATGACAACTCTGTACATACGGCTATAAAAAGCGTCCAAGATTTTTTCCTGGAATACAAGGAGGTGTACGGCTTTGATATCAATCGGATTAATTCCATTGCTGAAGAGAGCATCTCAGATTGAATAGTTTGTAGATAGCAAATCTTAAAACGAACAATGCCAGCCTCCATTTCCGAGACTGGCATACATTAAATTAATGTATTCATTTGCTATGTGAAAAAAATTGGGCGGATTAATTGCCCTTATTTAATTCTTGCCTATAGCTTTTTCAAATATTCAGCAGCATCTAGAACTCCGTTATACGCGGCATGACGGATATATGTAAGCCCCATACTTTTGTCTTCTTCATCGTCGGTGTTCTCAAAAAGCATGACGCCATAGTGGAACAGTGCATCCATATTCCCTTCATCTGCTGAAAGTCTGTAATATTCTAAAGCATCTTCTGTGTAGTCGTTTTTTTCATAGATAAGTGCCAGAGGATAATATGCCTGTATGTCGCCTTTATCGGCTGCTTGCGTTAAGAGAGAAATTGCTTTTCTTATATCCTGTTTTATTCCTTTTCCGATGAAATATCTAGAACCAAGCGTATACAATGCAAAAGAATTTCCTTTGTCTGCCTCTTCGGAAAGCCGTTCATTGAATTCTTCATTGGTGATTTTTCCACTCGTCATTAGTGCTGAAAGCTCCTGCATAAGAGCAAGCGAATCTATATCATCATTTTCTTTATAGTTGACGATTATATTATGTTGCCAGTTGTGCTCTGCAATTTGTCTCTTTGTCAAAAGCACATTCTTTGTAGAAGCGTAAGATTTCATCTGAGCATAAAAAGCAGCAACCTCATTTTCACTCACGCCAATTGCATTTGCACATGATGTTGTCATAACACCAACCGTTGCATTTCCGATTTCAAACATCTCTTGAGAGCGAACAAGAAATTGAGCACGAAAGAACGAATGACTTGACATCGAAACGGCATAAGCGGTTACAAAAAGTTGATAATATAGCAGTTCTCGCTCTTCATCATCAAGATTTTCAACTATCGTCTCAATCATTCCATACGAATATTCATCAAATTTATCCGCGTATTCTTGTATCGTTTCTTCAAGTTCTTCAGAATCCAAGTCTATTTTATCCTGAAAAAAGTCCTGTACAAAGGATACTTCATTTTTTGTAATATCAGTGCATTCTCCGCCTAAAAAAGCTCCAAGAACTGCAAGAATTCTATCCTGTTCAGAAAGTTCCTCAAATTGTTCAAAACTGTCTACTTCTTTTGCCATAAATCTTTACCTCATTTTTTTTCATCAGATTCTTTTGATTCGATATTCGACCAGCCACCAATTGCCCATCCGATGATTCTTCCAAGAACTTTCAAGCCATTAATAATAATCCACGGCATAAAAATGATAACAAGGGCATATACAATCATACCAATCATGTTTTTTTCGCCAGAATCACTTGAACTCTTTACAATTCTGGTAAAGACCGCACCACCTGCAATCCAACAAAAAAGATAAATGACGACTTGCCATGCTGAAATCTTGAACCGCTTTGAAAACCGAAGCACAATTCCACCAATAACAAACAATAAAAATAATCCAAGAATAAAACCCATAATAACTCCTTATCGTACTTTTACAACGGCAATAATTTTCGTTAAATCAGATTGTCCCATTTTGATTTTTTCACGAGCTTCACGAGAATTGGTTGCATTAATCATACGAACCATAATTGTTCCACTTTTCAGTTGATATTTGACATTAAATACATGAGTTGATGACATGATAAACTTCTCCTGCTTTTTTCTCGTATGTAAAAACAAGAATATTCTTATAAAACTCTGTTTATCAGAGTATAACACCTGTATGCTCTGTTTGGCAAGATTTTAGTCTTTAAAAACCTACTTTATACTGAGTACATGAATTCGTATCAGTCTATTTTTATTGAGAATTTGAAATACTACAGAAACAAGAAAGGAATTTCACAAGCAAAATTTGCCGAAGCATGTGATTGTGGTACTGGTACAATCGGCTCAATAGAAGCCGCCCGACAATTTCCGTCTTTTGATTTGCTTTTTAGAATGGCAGATGTTCTTGAAATTCATCCCGCAGACTTGTTTTTAAGGGATGCTAGCAAATCTGATGAAGAAATTAAGAAACATATCGAAAATATTTTAGCAGAAGGCTTGAAGAATCTTTTAGAGACAGAATTTTCTACACACAGATAAAAAAAACGCCAGCTCCCCAATCGAGAAGCTGGCATAAATCCCAAGCAACACACAGCCACGCTTCCGTATAAAACATCCGCGTGTATCTGCGTTAATCTGCGTCTACTTACTGATCATTAAACTCACTTACAAGCGCTGAGACGGTCGCCTTAGCGTCTCCGTAAATCATAACAGTATTGTCGTTTGTAAAGAGCGGGTTCTCAACACCAGAGAATCCTGTACCCTTACCACGCTTGAGTACGAATACGGTGCGGGCTTCGTGGGCGTTTACGATTGGCATACCATAAAGTGGTGAGCTTTCGTCGTTGATTGCGTCCGGGTTTACGACGTCGTTTGCACCGATGACGATTGCAACGTCAACATTGCTCATCTGCGGATTCATCTCGTCAGCTGTTTTGAGCTGTTCGTACGGGACATTTGCCTCAGCAAGCAATACGTTCATGTGTCCTGGCATACGACCTGCAACCGGGTGGATTGCAAAGTTTACTTCTGCACCGTTTGCCTCAAGCTTGTCGCAAAGCTCCTTTACAGCGTGCTGAGCCTGAGCAACAGCCATACCGTAGCCCGGAACAAAGACGACATTCTTTGCTGCTTCCAGAATCATGTAAGCGTCTTCCACAGATATAGCCTTCGGCTCCTTTGCAGGACCGGCAGCACCCTTCTTCTTTGAGCCACCGAAGCTCTTGAAGAGGAGTGAGCCGAATGTGCGGTTCATAGCCTTACACATAATCAGGGTCAAAATCAAACCAGAAGCACCAACGAGACAGCCTGAAACTACCAGAACCGTGTTGTTGATTGCGAATCCTGCGAAAGCAGCAGCCAGGCCAGAAAGTGCGTTCAAGAAGGAAATGATAACCGGCATATCACCACCACCGATTGGGATAACCATGGTAAAGCCCAAAAGGAGGAAGATTGCCGTACAAGCAATTACGCCGCATTTTTCGATTTCTGCAAATCCAAAGGGATTTTCAGCAGTGAAGAATGAGTAGGCGATGATTGAAACCAAGCCGAGCACGCAGAGAACAGCGTTTACCGCATTCTTAGCAGGAATTACCCAGCCCTTGAAAGTCATTTTTCCGCTGAGTTTTCCCCAGGCAACCAGAGAACCGGTAAAAGCCACCGCACCGATTGCGATTGTAAGTCCGAGAGAAACAGCCGTGAAATAGTCGCCCTTTGGAGCTGCGATGTACTGAGTCAAAGCAACGAGCAGTGAAGACAAACCGCCAAAACCGTTGAACAAAGCAACAAGCTCTGGCATACCAGTCATCTGAACTTTCTTAGACCATATAGCACCGATTACAGTACCAATCAAAACAGCGGCAACAATCCAGCAGTATCCGTTTGAAAGAAGCGGGTTTCCGCCCCAGGTTGCAGCATCTGTAGAGAAAGCTGACATAACATCTTTCTGAATAAGAACTGTCACCACAGCAACCAGCATACCGATTGCAGAATAGAAATTTCCCTTGCGGGCAGTGGCAGTCTTTCCCAAAAGTTTGATTCCCCGGATAAAGAAGATGCAGGAAATCATGTACAAAACTTTAATCAATGTGTCGTTCATTCCGCAGCTCCTTACTTTTTCTTTGAATCTTTTGTCTTGAACATACCAAGCATTCGGTCAGTTACCATATAACCGCCGATAACATTGATAGTCGCAAACACAATGGCGAGGAAGCCGAGGATTGCCCCAACTTTTCCGCCGATTTTAACAGCCAGAGCCGTAATTGAGATGGCACCGACAACCGTAATGCCGGAAATAGCATTTGTTCCAGACATAAGCGGCGTGTGCAGCTGTGACGGAACCTTTGCAATCAACTCCAATCCAAGGAAAGCAGCGATTACAAATACGAAAATAAGCATTATATCCATAAAAATTAACTCCTTGTGAAACTGTCTTGCGGGTCCCAGCGGCGGCAAAAATCAAGGAATCTTCCCACATGGGAGCCCTCCTTGCTTTTTGCCTGCGTCCCACAAGCCATTTTCACATGTATTTACTTTTCCCGTTCGTACATAGAATGGGCGTTACCCTCTAGTCTGTCATTGCCGTGCCTGACACGGCAATCCCATCCCTACGGGTCGGGCTTTTCGGGGTTACGCTGTCGCTTCATTGTTTCATTCGCTTCGCTCATTACACAACGCTTCGCGCCCCTACAATCCCTAACGCTTTTGCAGTTTATTCGATTACTTTTATCAAAAGCATATCTATTTCGTCCATTTCTTCTTTCGATTTTTTGAAGTTATAGAAAAAAACGAAAATTATAACTGCTAATATTAAATAAATCGGGGCAGAAATTCGAAATTCATGAATTGCAAACAAAAGGGAAGCAATTTTAGCGAACAAAGCGACAAAAAACAAAGCTACAATAGTCACGCAGATTCCTTTTTTGCAAATCAGTGTTCCATTTTCTCTCGGAAGAATTTTGTATTTCGGAAAAAACATCCGTCTGAAATCTTTGCCACAAATGATGATTTTTTCTTCTTTTCTAAAACAGTCAAGCAAGTCAAAATCAATCACTCCAATGAAATCTTCTTTGTTTCCCTGCATTTCGCCGGTAATAACTTTATCGAAATCATTTGAAAGCCTTTTTTCCAGGCCGATTTTTTCTGTAATTCCCGAAATTGAATTTTTCTGAGAGTCAATTTCTTCTTTTCCCATGCAAATCGTGAACACGATAAATCTCCCTTTCTAAACCGTTCCACAATATTGAGGAAAGTTTTCTTACGCCTTAAACCTCTCGTGAATAATCTGTCCGCCCTGTGTGAGCAGACAGCCCTTCATGATGTCATCTTCCATGTTGACCTTGAATTCTTTTGCTTCCTTGTCGTAGAAACCTGCATGAGTAAGGAAAGCCGTGATGTTTCCAGAGAACATCTTTGAAGCATCATAGGGAACCTGACGCTCAAGCAAGTCACCAGACATGATTGTAACACCGTTTTCGGTAACCACATTCTCAAAGAGTTTAGAGCCTTCGACGTTTCCGCCAGTAGAACAAGCCATATCAACGACGATTGAGCCGGGCTGCATCCTGTCGAGGACATTCTTCTCGATAAGGCGGGGAGCCTTGCGTCCGAAGACTTTTGCCGTGGTGATTACGATATTTGCCTTTTCACAGACCTTAGCCTGTGCTTCCTTCTGTTTTGCAATCTGCTCCGGAGTAAGCTCTTTTGCGTAACCCTGTGCAGTCTGACCCATTTCGCCAAGGTCGATTTTAACAAAGTTTGCGCCCAGAGACTTAACCTGGTCCTCTACAACCGGACGGGTATCAAAAGCGTCAACTCGTGCGCCCAAGCGTTTTGCAGTAGCGATAGCCTGAAGACCTGCAACGCCGACACCAATAATGAAAACACGGGCCGGGTTAATCGTACCGGCAGGAGTAACCATCATCGGAAGGATTTTTGGGAGTTTAGCAGCCGCATTCAAAACTGCGACATAACCAGCAAGAGAAGTCTGGCTTGACTGCACATCCATCTTCTGAGCAAGCGTAGAGCGGGGAATCATCTCCAAAGAAACAGCCTGAATGCCTTTTTTTGCAAAGTCGTTGAGCAAATCCTTATTGTTAAAAGGATCCATGTAGCTCAAATGCAAGGTGCCTTCTTTGATTCCATCGATGCTTTCCGGCTTCATAATGCGGACGACAATCTCACTGTCCGCATAAGCGTCTTCTTCTTTTGCAACGATTGCAGCTCCAGCCGATTTGTAGGCTTCGTCACTAAAACCGCTTTTTAGTCCAGCACCAGAAACGACTTTTATTTCAAAGCCCATTCCGGTCAATTTTTTAACGTCGTCGGGAATCATTGCAACGCGTGTTTCGCGCTCGTCTTTTTCCTTACAGACCAAAACTTTCTTCATATCTTGAAAGCCTCCTTTTTTGTTCTTTTACTTAAAAGATTAGGTTATTATAGCACGAAATAAAAAATAGTTCTTTGGATTTTTTTGACAAGTTTAAAAGTTGCGTTAGTGCTTTATTCAACAAAGAAAGAGCGAATTTTAGAAAGGTTTTCTTGGGCGGCGAGACGGCCTAAATCATAGATTCTCTGAAGTTCATCTGGATTTTTTTCTGTTCGTGAGATTCCGAGGCTTTCTTCAGGGCAAATTACAAGGCATTTTCCATTTTTTTCCTGCTCGAAGACATAATTTTTTTCCTGATTGTACACTTCGTGCCTTTTTTTCATCGCTTCAAAAAGCTTTGGGTATTTTCTGAGGGCAATTTTCATAAATTTTAAGGCAGAAGAAGTTTTTTTTTCAAAATCACGCGGCTGAGTCAGAATCACGAGATTTTTTTCATACCCCATATCTTCAAAATATTTCAGTGGAATAGAAGTTGTCATTCCACCATCTAAAAGAGTCAATCCATCGAGTTTTACTGGTTTTGAGACCAAAGGCATGCTTGCGCTTGCTCGCATAAAGGTAAGGTCGTCACGGTCACAGCTTTTAAGCTCTTTTATGACAGGTTTTCCGGTTGCACAGTCAGAAGCTACCGCATAAAATTTGAGCGGATTTTTTCGGTAAGTTTCGTAATCAAAAAAATCAAGGGAATTCGGAAGAGTGTCGTAGCAGAATTTTGCTCCGTAAAGGTCTCCGGTCAAAAGAAGTGAGCGGAAGGAGCAATATCTCCAGTTGCGAGAATATTTTTTGTTGTAGCGGATTGCTCTCCCGATTTGCCGGGATTTTAAATTACAGCCGAAGGTTGCTCCCGCAGAAACGCCGATTGCTCCGTCAAAGGTGATTCCATTTTCCATTAAAATATCACAAACGCCGGCGGTGAACATTCCGCGCATCGCACCGCCTTCCATTACTATTCCCTTCATATCGTCATTATAGCAAAATTTTCAGGAAATGTTTATAATGCAAGGTAAATGTGATAAAAGAGGATAACTTATGTGTGGAATTGTTGGATATGTAGGTTCAAAGCAGGCGACTCCTGTTCTCATAAACGGTCTTAAAAAGCTTGAATATCGTGGCTATGACTCTGCGGGCGTTGCCGTTTTGTCGGAAGACAGCGATGAAATTTTAGTCCGAAAATCAAAGGGGGCAATAAAATTTCTTGAAGAAAAAATTGCTGACGAAGTGATTAAAGGCTCTGTCGGAATTGGTCACACACGCTGGGCAACTCACGGTGAGCCAAGTGACTTAAATTCTCATCCTCATACGAATGTTTCTGGAACGATTGCCGTCGTCCATAACGGAATTATCGAAAATTATGCGAAACTCAAGGCTTATTTACAAGACCAGGGTGTCGTTTTTAAAAGTCAGACAGATACCGAAGTCATCGCTCATTTAATCAATTATTTTTACGAAAAGACCGGCGAAATCTTTAAAGCTGTTTTGGAGACCTTGCACAGGCTTGAAGGAAGCTACGCGCTGGGAGTTATCTGTACGAAATATCCGGACCGATTGATTGCCGCCCGAAAAGAAAGCCCTTTGATTGTAGGCTTGGGTAACGGCGAGAATTTTATCGCAAGCGATGTTCCTCCATTCCTTGAATATACCCGTGATGTTTACTATCTTGAGCAAAACGAGCTTGCCGTTCTTTATAATGATCATGTTGATTTGTTCGATAACGAGGGAAACAAGGTCATCAGAAAACCTTCTCATGTGGATTGGGATTTGTCGAGTGCAGAGAAGGGCGGCTACGCTCACTTTATGCTGAAGGAAATCTACGAGCAGCCAAAGGCCCTTACTGACACGCTTCGTCCAAGAATCGTTTACAAGGACGGAAAGGTGAGCGACATTCAGTTTGATGAAATTACTTTCGGCGAAGAATGGAAAGGTGCCAGTCGGATTGTAATCACTGCCTGCGGAACGGCTTATCACGCTGGCGTTGTCGGAAAATATGCCTTTGAAAAATTCGCACGGATTCCAGTTGCGGTTGATGTTGCTTCTGAATTCCGCTACAGAAATCCTATTTTAAACAAAAATGATATTTTTATCGTAATTTCTCAGTCTGGAGAAACAGCTGACACTCTGGCGGCCCTTCGGCTTGCAAAGGAAGCCGGCGCAAAGGTAATAGCAATCACGAACTGCGTAGGCTCAACCGTAAGCCGGGAGGCGGACGAGGTAATTTACACTTGGGCAGGACCCGAAATTGCCGTCGCTTCAACAAAGGCGTACACGACTCAGCTTATGTGCCTTTATCTTCTCGCTTTAAAAATGGGAAAAGAGAGGGGAACGATTTCTGATGTCGAATACAAAAAGCTTCTTTCAGAAATTGTGTCTATTCCTGAAAAAGCACAGGAAATCTTAGATAATCAGACAGAAATTCAGAAATTTGCAAGCCAGCAGTTCAATAAATCAAAAATATTTTATATCGGCCGTCAGTTTGACTCCGCTTCTTCACTGGAAAGCGCGTTGAAACTCAAAGAAGTCAGCTATATGCACTGCGAGGCTTTTGCGGCGGGCGAATTAAAGCACGGACCAATCGCCCTTATTGACGACGACACCTTAGTCGTAGCGATTGCAACTGAGCCAAATCTTTACGAAAAACTCGCGTCAAACATTGTCGAAGTAAAAAGCCGCGGAGCTGTCACAATGGCAATCACGCTGGACAAAAAAGGTGCCTTTAGCTCTTGCTGTTCATCTGTAATCACGATTCCAGACTGTGAGCCTTCTCTTGCTTCAATGCTGTCGATTATTCCGGCACAGCTTTTTGCGTACTACTGCTCAATTTTGCGAGGAAATGACCCTGATAAGCCCAGAAACCTTGCGAAAAGCGTGACGGTTGAGTAATTTTGCTTTATAATATCTTGTATATTTGGAGGTATTCGATGAAAACCCTAAAGCTTTCTACT